>ENA-OQJI01000013-OQJI01000013.1-human-gut-metagenome-genome-assembly--contig:-NODE-13-length-45721-cov-2.015134_pt1 | contig 45721 bp, 26 predicted proteins | sample MGYA00242602_ERZ504768 | MGnify/ENA primary metagenome ERZ504768 (study PRJEB26092, sample SAMD00036368) | human gut metagenome | host: Homo sapiens | study: EMG produced TPA metagenomics assembly of...
TTTCACTACCTGACGCTTGAGGTAGTAGATTACTGAAAATGTACTCTTCATTGTCCTTAATTTTTGGGTTTCAAAATTAGTTGGTGAAGAGTCCGGTGTTGGTACGCAAAACGGGGAGGAACGGCGCAATCTTTTTCCGTAACCTGATTTTTCGCATGAGTTATGGATAACTCACTATTCCTTAGAGCCTTGTTTCGCTATTCGTACCCGTTTGTCGCATTTTCGGGCATGGTTACGAACAAGTAACGTAGCGGCGTCAGGATTTGGCTTCGGCAGGGATTGTAATGGCTTCACGGATTATCGCCACTTCAACCAAAACCCTTGTAACTCAATTCTATCACTATATCTTTCCGCATTTCACTTTTTTGTAGTAACTTTGCAAAGCATAAAAACAAGACATACAGATTATGAAAAAACTAGCAATATTCGATCTTGACGGAACATTGATTGATACAATTGCCGACCTGGCAGGAGCAACCAATTACGCATTGCAGGAATGTGGATTTCCTACACACGAAACAGATGCCTACCGCTATTTTGTAGGAAACGGAATAAACAAACTTTTTGAACGTGCCTTACCCGAAAATGAACGCAGTGAAGCGAATATTCTGAAAATACGTTCTCTGTTTATACCTTATTATAATATACACAATGCAGACCTTAGCCAACCCTATCCGGGTATAACCGATGTACTGGATACACTGCAACGCAAAGGTATGATGCTGGCAGTAGCCTCTAATAAATATCAGGAAGCTACCTCCAAACTGATCAAACAATATTTCCCGCAAATAACATTCGCACAAGTATTCGGACAGAGAGAAGGAGTACCAGCCAAACCCGATCCCAGTGTCATTTTTGAAATTATTGAGAAAACGGGAGTAAAAAAAGAAGAGGTCGTTTATCTCGGAGATTCATGTGTAGACATGCAGACTGGAATAAATGCAGAAGTAACCACCATAGGAGTAAGCTGGGGATTCCGTCCACGCACGGAACTGGAAGCATACCATCCTGATTTTATAGCCGACCGGACTGAAGATATACTACAATATCTGGCAGAATAAAAAAATGCCACAGGCTGCAATAATCATACAGCCTGTGGCAAAACAAAAAACTGTTATCAAATAGAAAGTTCGTCAAGCACTTCAATCAGCGACTTATCCAAAGGTTTGTCTTTCTTGATAGCCTCAGTGAAAGGAACATACACAATTTTATCATTGCGGATACCTATCATAACATTACGCTGGTCTTCTTTCAATGCCTCGATAGCTCCTACTCCCAGACGGCTAGCCAAAATACGGTCGTAAGCACTAGGAGAACCACCTCGCTGCAAATGTCCTAAGATTGTTACACGTACATCGTACTGCGGATATTCATTTTTCACACGCTCTGCATAGTACATTGCCCCTCCGTTTTTCGGAGCTTCCGACACGATGACTATACTGCTGTTCTTCGACTTACGGAAGCCACGACCGATAAATTTCTCCAGCTGGTCTACGTCAGTCTGGTCTTCAGGAATAATGGCTGCTTCTGCTCCAGAAGCAATCGCACTATTTTGTGCCAGAAAACCGGCATCACGTCCCATTACTTCAACGAAGAAAATACGATCGTGTGAAGTTGCTGTATCACGAATCTTATCCACACAGTCTACAATTGTGTTCAAGGCTGTATCATATCCGATAGTAGAGTCCGTTCCATACAAATCATTATCAATAGTTCCCGGCAAACCGATGCAAGGCACATCAAACTCATTGGCAAATATCTGCGCTCCGCTTAATGAACCGTTTCCGCCGATTACAACCAATGCATCAATACCAGCAGCTACCATATTATCGTATGCCACCTTACGGCCTTCGGGAGTCATAAAGTCTTTCGAACGTGCAGTCTTCAAGATTGTTCCCCCACGCTGGATAATGCTGCTGACATCCTGAGTCGTAAGTTCCTTAATCTCATTACGGATCAAACCTTCATACCCTCTGTAAATACCTTTCACAGTATAACCGTTACAAATGGCACTGCGAGTCACAGCACGAATCGCTGCATTCATTCCTGATGCATCACCACCTGATGTCAGGATACCAATACACTTAATTTGTTTCATAATAACTCGTTTGTTGAATTTTCCAATTCCTAAATATCCTAAAAACAGTCCCCAAAAGTAGAACATTTCTGCAAAACAAAGTAATCCGTATGTATAAATAACTATAAAAAGACAGTTTTCACGTCCGATAGAACAGAGTATAATCTATGTTACTTATTTTTTCAAATACCGTACATATCCTCAATATTTACCTGACACGCTGGTACATAATGTTATCAATAGAACAATATTTGCAACATAGCTGTCAATCTCCAACAACATTAATCCATATTTTTGCAACAAACATTAATTCAAATCAACAATGAAAAAACACATCCGTCTACTCACATTAGCAGCCATAAGTCTGGCAGGATTTACTTATGGCAACCAGCTTCAGGCTTCATCACCCGATAATGCCATTTTCAGTCATTTCACCTATACCGGACAGGACAAAGTTTATAACGATAACAAGCTTTCAGCAAATGAATTTTATAGTCCCATATTACAAGGATGCTATCCAGATCCTAGCATTTGCCGAAAAGGAAATGATTATTATATGGCATGCTCTTCATTTGCCGTCTATCCGGGAGTACCTATATTCCATTCTACTGATCTGGTAAACTGGAAACCGATAGGTCACGTCCTCGAACGTCCTTCACAACTAAAACTACAAAACTGCAAGATCAGTGAAGGTATTTATGCCCCCACTATCCGATATAATCCATACAACGATACTTTCTATATGATTACGACCCATATCGGAGGAGGATTGGGGAATATCATTGTGAAAACATCCGATCCGGCAAAAGGCTGGAGCGATCCTATCAAGCTAAACTTCGACGGAATAGATCCGTCTATCTTTTTCGATGACGACGGTAAAGCTTATATAGTGCATAATGACGCTCCCGAACAGGCTTTATATGAAGGACATCGAGTAATTAAAATCTGGGAATATGACGTGCAAACAGACCAAATAATAGCCGGAACAGACAAGGTTATAGTAAATGGAGGTGTTGACATCACCAAAAAACCAATATGGATAGAAGCTCCTCACCTATATAAAAAAGAAGGCAAATATTATCTGATGTGTGCAGAAGGAGGTACGGGCGACAACCATTCGGAAGTAATTTTTATCAGTGACAGTGCTACCGGACCGTTTGTTCCGTCGAAACAGAATCCGATTCTTTCGCAAAGACATCTTCCGGCAAACCGTCCGGATAAGGTCGACTGGGCAGGACATGCCGATATAACAGACACTCCTTCCGGAAAATGGTACGGAGTATTTTTAGCTGTACGCCCTAATGAATGCAACCGAGTTAATACTGGAAGAGAAACCTATATACTGCCTGTCGACTGGTCGGGAGAGTTTCCCGTTTTCGAAGGTGGCATGCAAGCGTTGCAACCCAAATTAAAAATGCCTGATGGTGTAATAAACCAGACGGGAACAAACGGGTTTGTTCCCAACGGAAACTTCACATTTACAGATAACTTGAATTCACTCCCACTCGATAACCGATGGGTAGGCATTCGTGATGCCCGTGAAAAATTTATCTCAATAGGAGAAAACGGATTACAAATAACTCCTTATGCTACTGACATAACAGAGGCAAGACCAACTTCAACACTTTTTTTCCGCCAGCAACACAACTGCTTTACGGCTTCTGTAAACCTGCAATATAAACCGACAGCAGAAAATGAACTTGCCGGAATGGTGTGTTATCAGAAAGAATCGTTTAATTATGTATTCGGGATAACCCGAAAAGGAAATGAATGTTACTTACTGCTTCAGCGTACAAATAATGGAAAATCGGAAATCGTTGCTAATACTCCTGTCGATATGCAACAACCCTTATATTTACAGATACAAGCCGAAGGAGATAAATACACATTCAACTATTCTACCGATGGACATTCTTTTAAAAATTTAGGAGGTATTGTTTCCGGAGATATTCTCTCAACTAATGTAGCTGGCGGATTTACAGGAAATATGATTGGGCTATATGCTACGTCTGCCAATATGGCTCATCCTCAATAAACAGGTAAGCAATTATCAGCAAAATCCCGGCCCCTATCTAATAGAAAATGAGCCGGGATTTTGATCTATATCAGATAAAAGAGTTTTCTGCTGCAACTATTTAGCAGAAAGTTTGTCGATTTTTACAACTTCGTACACTCCATCGTACTCTGCAGCAAAACCTTCCTGCGATTTACCCATATCTCTTACCTCTAGTTCTGCATGCACAGGTACTCCATTCTTTTGTCCTTTAGTCAGTTCATCATACTGCTTGTAAAGCTCTCCGGTTTTGTCTATCACCCAATAGCAAACAGTATCTCCATCAGCAACAAACGACCGGACTTCATGAGCTATAATCAGCTCTCCTTTTACAGAAATTGTTTCTTTTTGTTGTGCAGGCAATGCTGTCTGAGAGGTCTGTGCCTCATCACTTCTGGAATAGGAATATACCGTACCGTTTTTCTCCAAAAGTAAAGTTTTATCAGACAAATCTTTAATCACCAATGTATCAGAAAAAGCAATCGTCTGGTGGTTGCCAATACTTTTACCGGCGAGAATAAGTACATCCCCTTCTTTTTTCCATGATTCATACTGAAGAGTAGCCATATTTATAGAAGAAGCTGTTCCATCGGGCTCAAGAACAAAACCCTGCTGCATATTTTCCATACCCGGTACAGGTTCAACCCATGCACCTTCTATACTGGCTCCGTTACATGCCGGAAGTAAAGCCATACAACCTAAAGCCATTGTGCTTATCCAAATAAGATTCTTCATAACTTTTATTAATTTAATATTGAATTTAAAATGCAATTTATCAAGAAAATATCGAATCTGCAAAAACTGAATCTAAAGATAATTTAATGCACGCCTGAAAAGAAAAAAGATAATGCCCGTAAAAATCGGGCATTATCTTAAAAATAGAAGCATAACCTTATCAGTTTTTCTTAAGTTCAAAATCGAATGTTGCCGGAACAAAACCAGGCAATGCAACAGGTTCATTGTCGCCTTCACCCAACGAAACTTCAGGGACATAAATCTTGAACTTCAGATTTGTTGTTTCTACTTCGTAATTCGCTCCATCAACCGGAGATACTTTAACCTCAATATGTAAATTCTGAGCCTCTCCACCTTCAGTTTCCGACGGAATTGATACATTCAGTTCCAAAGGCTTCGGATCGAGAACGAATAAAATACTATCTTTTTCTGTATTCAGTTCCGGTTCGTATCCTATCTTATAACTTACATCACCTACTGCTTCTACAATCTTATTCGCAGTTTCCTCATCACCAACAATATCAAGTACAATATCTTTTATCGGGAAACTGTCAAAATAAACAGTATCATTGTCCACCTTTACCGCAACATCTGTGCCCTCAGGAGTATCTTCTCCTCCATCAGTTCCGTCTTCCGTTGTAGTAGATTCGGTCAGATAAAACATTTTTCCTGTATAATTGCCAAACATATGATCTGTTGTCACTTCGACAGGAGGTGTCGGAGTTGTTTCGTCGTCATCACTGCAAGCTACAAAGCCCAAAGAACATCCAAGCATCAGCATGGAAATAAATAAACGGTTCAGTTTAATTTGTTTTTTCATTTCTCTAATTTTTCGTTTGAAACTTCAATTACTAGTTTTATCAGCTGACACATAAAAAATGCCAGGTAACAAGTATTACTGCACAAGTTTATAGAGAAAAATAAATAAAATTTTTATTGAAGAATTTTAACATTTAACCATGCAGGATTCATATCAATTCATCATTTAGAGAGTAAAAAGCTATTTAATGTTCAACAAAAAAACATATATTATGAAAACTCATTTTCCATTTTGCAAGGGATTTATAATGGCAGCAGCACTGACAAGCATTATGGGATTGTCATCTTGCCTGGATGACGATGATGAAAACTATTATTATATTAATTATCCTAATGCACTGGTTACTGTTAAGAGTGATGCAAATGATAGTTTTTTCCTCCAGCTGGATGACAGTACAACACTGCTACCGGTAAATCTCGCATCTTCTCCCTTTGGAGATAAAGAAGTGCGTGCTCTTGCCAATATAGAAGAAGTAGATGAACCAAGCGGAGCATATACTAAAGCTGTACATATTAATTGGATAGACAGCATTCTCACCAAACCGATAGCTACTGACTTGGGAGAGGAAAATGACCAGACTTACGGAACAGACCCTGTAGAAATAGTTAAAGACTGGGTAACAATAGCAGAAGACGGATATCTGACCTTACGATTCCGTACTGTATGGGGAGCAGGATCTCAACCTCATTTTGTAAACCTATTACTGGGAAATAATCCTGACAATCCGTATGAAGTAGAATTCAGACACAACGCATATGGAGATACATACGGCGAGTCTGGAGATGCACTGGTAGCATTTAAGCTGGACGGGCTTCCTGATACAGAAGGAAAGACAGTAAAGCTTACTCTCAAATGGAAATCATTCAGTGGAGACAAGTCAGCAGAATTCGATTATTGTACACGTAAATCGCTGGCTCCTCAGAACTCAGCAATTACATCTGTAAGAAGCAATTACAAACTCAAGTAACCCCTTTATAAATATATAGATACACTTAAAGAAGACAAAAACCTAGAAAATGTCCCGGTAGCATGATTTTCCATATTCTAAATAACCGCATACCATAACTTTTATCATGCTTACCGGGACTTTTATTGTAATATGTTATCTCTACGTATTATACAATCTTCACCAATTGATCCCTTTCCTATTGAAAATATTGGTTGCCGAAAACCATGTCCCGACAACCAATAACGAATCTTTATTTATACTCAAATTCCACAATATTTTGCGTATCAGCCGATGAAGAAGATATATAAGCTTTAAACTTGCCCGGCTCTGCAACCCATTCATGTTTGCGATCATCAAAGAATTGTAAGTCCTCCGGTTTTATCGTAAAAGTTATTTCTTTTTCTTCACCTGGTTGAAGTGAAACTTTCTGAAATCCTTTTAACTCTTTCTGCGGGCGAAGCAAAGAACATTTTTCATCTCCAATATACAATTGAACGGTTTCTTTTCCGGCTACCGTTCCTGTATTCTTAACCTTTACTGAAACCGACAGAGTTTCTCCTTCATTCATTTGTTTAGCCGACAAAACAGGCTTACTATACTTGTAAGTAGTATAACTCAATCCATAGCCAAACGGGAAGAGAGGTTTAATCTTCTTAGTGTCATACCAGCGATACCCAACTAATATATCCTCTTTATATTCCTGTTTGATACTATCGCCCGGATAACTCATTTCGCCATAAAAATGAGCCGGACAATCTTTCAGTTTTACCGGATAAGAGAAAGGAGCTTTCCGCTAGGATTTACTTTTCCAGTAAGCACATCAGCTAGTGCATCTCCTCCAACCGAACCTAGATACCAGGACTGTACGATAGTGGGAACCTTTTTTTACCCACGGCATCTCGACAGCATTTCCACTTACGATTACAGCTACCAGATTCTTATTTACTTTCAACAAGCCCTCAATCAGTTCATTCTGACCAAAAGGAAGTTCGTAAGACAAGCGGTCACCTCCTTCACAATCTTGGAAATGATTCTTGTTCAATCCGCCAATAAAGATAACCAAATCAGCCTTAGCTGCCTTTTCTACGGCATCATTGCGTAAAGAATCGACTGTAGCCTGAGGTATTTTTTCCTCACGACCATACATTGGACGGCCAGCTGCATATCCTTGTGCATATACAATACGATTGCCAAAGTATTTTTTCAGCCCATCCAACGGTGATATAAATTTCTTCACTTTCAATTCGGAAGAACCTCCTCCCAACATCAAATTACGTGTAGCATTATCACCTACAACCAATATCTGCTTATACTGATCAGGAGCAACAGGCAATAAAGCTGGTTGCTTTCTGGCTGCTTCATTTTTCAATAGCACGATACCTTCTGTTGCTACCTGATAAGCAGCCTGTTCATGAGCTTCATTGGTCATCGATCCAAAAGGTTTCTGACGATTCATGGCTGTACGGAAAATCAAGCGCAAGACACGAGCAGCCTTATCGTTCACTACCTCCATCGGTATTTTTCCTTCCTTAACCATCTTCAGATAGTTCCTTCCCAAATAGTAGTCGTCATACCCAAACTCCGACTCAGAAGTCAAGCCATTGGTATACGATCCCATTTCAATATCCAGTCCGTACATGGCAGCTTCATATGTATCATGTGCGGCTCCCCAGTCGGTTATCACACACCCGTCGAATCCCCATTCATCTTTCAGTATGTCATTATTCAGCAGTTTATGGTGAGTAGCATGCATTCCGCGTACTTTATTGTATGCTCCCATGATGCTCCATACACCACCACGCTGTACGGCGGCTTTAAATGCCGGAAGATAAATTTCATACAAAGCACGATCACTAACCTGTACATCGATGTGCCCGCGCCAAAGCTCCTGATTATTTAATGCATAATGTTTCACACAAGCAGCCACACCGTTTTTCTGAACTTCCTGAATATAAGGAACACACATCTCAGAAGCCAGATAAGGATCTTCTCCCAAGTATTCAAAATTTCTTCCGTTAAGTGGAGTACGATAAATATTCACCCCCGGTCCTAACAGTACATCTTTCTTGCGGTAACGCGCTTCTTCACCAATCGCTTTACCATACTTCGCAGCCAGATCCGGATTCCAGCTAGCTGCCAGACAAGTCAATGCCGGAAAAGCTGTACAGCTATCACTCGTCCATCCGGCATATCCCCAGTCGTTCCAATTAATTTCGGCACGAACTCCATGTGGCCCGTCACTCATCCACAGTTCAGGAATACCCAAACGTGGACAACCGGGTGAACTGAATTTACCCTGAGCGTAACTGAGTCTTGTCTTCTCTTCCAATGTCATTCGCTTCAGAGCATCCTGTACTCTTACTTCCAACGGCTGTTTATCATCCAGATAAACAGGAATATCCGTTTTATTTTGTGCATGTAACGAAGCACATGCAATACTCAATAATCCTATAAAAATAAACGTCTTTTTCATAATATTCTTTTTTCAGCCAAGATAATATTATTCTGAAACAATATCAACTACAGCTTCTTTTAATCCCTCAGAAATCGCTTTCAAACGCGCTGCTCCTGTTTTTCCATTATTCTGCAATACGACCAAGCATTTACCGTTGAACGCCTTTCGTTTATTATCTTTAAAACGTTCCATCGAAGTCTGGCTTCCATTGTCAACTCCAGCTATAAACAGGTTTCCTTCTACCTCAAAACGAACCAGATTATCCGCAAGAGGACAAATATTTCCTTCTGCATCCAAGATTTCTACTGTTACAAAACTCAAATCAGTACCGTCTGTTTTCAAGATATTTCTATCTGGAGTCAGACGTATCATACTCGGTGTTCCCGCTGTACGAATTTCTTTTTCGGCAACCACTGTTCCTGCTTTTCGAGCAACAACCTTAACACTTCCCGGCTCATATTTTACACGCCAAAAAACATGTAAATGATTATCATCTTTCGATTTTATTCCTTGTGATTTACCATTCACAAACAGTTCCACTTCATCTGCCTGATTATAATAACACCACATATCAACATCCTGTCCCTCGGTCCAGTTCCAATGCGGGAAAAGATGCAAGACTTGTTTATCTGTCCATTCCGACTGATAGAGATAGTATACATCTTTAGGGAAACCAGCCAAATCAACAATACCAAAATATGAACTGCGTGCGGGCCAGCCATAAGGAGTCGGTTCACCGATATAGTCGAAACCAGTCCATACATATTGCCCGCTGATAAAATCATTTTTCTTTATCAACAGCAAACTTTCTTCATGAGTATTTCCCCAGGGAACATGACAGTTTTCATAAGAAGAACATGCAAATGTTGAATCATAAAATGGTTTATCCCAGCGTTCAGGCCAAATAAACATCTGGTCGCTCGGCATCCGGTAATATCCACGTGTCATCAGAGCCGAATTACTTTCCGTAATGATAAACGGTTTGCCAGGGAAATTTTTTGGAACCTCAGGAATGTTGACATTATGATAATTATAGCCAATGATATCCAACGCTCCGGAACGGAACAAATGATTAGCAGGATTAGGTTCATTGCATCCTGCTGTAATCGGACGAGTCGGATCCAAGGTTCTTACAAAATCGGCCAGTTTCTTTGTAAGTAAAGAGTTTACACTTTCTTCACCTTCCTTAGCCAGCATGTCTGCCGAGTGGCCGAAATTCAGAATCAGGTTAGCTTCTTCCAGACTTAAAGTATCAGCCTGCGCATCACTCCATTGTTCCAATACCTCATTTCCGATACTCCACATAAAAATAGAAGGATGATTACGGTCGCGAAGAATAAAATCGTGCAAATCTTTTTCATGCCATTCATTGAAGTAACGTGCATAATCATGAGCAGTCTTTTTCTTGCGCCACATGTCAAACGCTTCATCCATTACAATAAATCCCATACGGTCGCACAAATCAAGCAGTTCTGGTGCCGGAGGATTATGTGAACAACGGATACCATTACAGCCCATTTCTTTCAAGATCTGCAACTGGCGTTCGATGGCACGTACATTGACCGCTGCTCCCAGGCATCCCAAATCATGATGCATGCAGACACCATTTATTTTGACCGGCTTGCCATTCAGCGTAAACCCTTTTGCTGCATCAAAAGAAAACCTACGAATACCGACAGGAGTTACATAACGATCGACACATTGTCCATCTTTCTGAATTTCTGTAACCAAAGTATACATGTAAGGACGCTCAATGCTCCACAATAAAGGAGAGCTTACCTTTAAATCTTGAGAAACATCAACAGCCTTTCCTGCTATTGTATTCAGAGAAGACTCTGCCTGAGCAACTTTCTTTCCCTCTGCATCTTGCAGGATAGAATAAACAGATACTCCAGCATCTGCCTGCGTTCCTATATTCTCAACCGTTGTAACGACTTTCAAAGAAGCCTGCTGAGTATCGACACTTGTTGTAGTAACATATGTTCCCCACTCTGCAACACGGATATCTCCTGTTTTCACCAACCATACGTTACGATAAATACCACATCCCGAATACCAGCGAGAATTAGGCTGTTCAGCATTATCAACACGTACAGCTATCACATTCTTTTCTCCCCACTTCAGATATGGAGTCAAATCGTAACTGAATGAAATATATCCATAAGGACGCTTGCCCAACGAAATTCCATTAATGAAAACTTCCGAATTCATGTAAACTCCATCAAACTCGATACGAAAATGTTTTCCTTTATTTCCGTCCGCTGGAATAAACGTCTTCCGATACCATCCGATACCACCAGGCAAAGCACCTCCACCTGTTCCCGAAGAATTATCCTGACTGAAATCTCCTTCGATGGCCCAGTCATGGGGTAAATTTAATTTTCTCCAACCCGAGTCAGCAAAATCTACTTGTGCAGCCAATGAATCATCAATCAGAGAAAAACACCATCCGTCATTAAAGCTCAGTCTTTCTCTCGGCTCAGAAGAAGGAGAGCTGCATGCTCCCAATAAGAACATGCAGCACACTCCTATTATAATAGATTGAATAAATTTATGACTCATAAATTTTACAACTGAATGGTTTGTGAAGTTCCATTATATTTTACAACAATACCTTTAGCATTCATATCGAACGGCTTCGGGCTATTGGCATTCACTTGAATTATTTCGAATGTACGTTCTTTCAACATACCGTCAAACTCACCTGTACGTTCTCCTATTACCAATTGCTTTTTAGCTTCGTTGTAAGTCATCGGAATCATCGCATATTTACCTTGCTCATAATTATAGTTTACACCTTCATCTTCATATAAAGTAAAGGCAGCATCCGCACCCTGATAAACATACAACTTGATATGTTCTGCCTGCTTTTCATCCGTATACTGGATCTCAGGACCGAAAGGTACAATTGAACCGGCACGCACGAACAACGGAATACGTTCGTAAGGAGCATCTACCATTTTCTTCTCACCACCTGCCTGGAACTTGCCAGTATAGAAGTCGTACCATCCTGCTGATTTCGGGAAATATACCTCACGACTTCTGTCACCGTAGTGATAAACCGGAGAAACCATGAATGACGGACCGAACATGAACTGGTCGCCAACATTATTTACATTCGTATCGGCAGTAAAGTCCATTACCAGCGGACGCATAATCGTATAGTCGTTAAACCATGTCATACCAGCCAGTGAGTAGATATACGGCATCATGCGGTAACGCAGTTAGAATAGTAAACAACCGAATTGTAAGCCGGATGACCTTCGGGAGCAATTTCCCATATTTCGCGGAACGGATATTGTCCGTGTGCACGATACAACGGACAGAATGCACCAAACTGATACCAGCGTGCATTCAGTTCACGCCATTCCTTATAATCAGCATTTTCTGTTTTTGTTTCATTCCACTGTTTCTGTCCTGCTACATAGCGGTTCTCTACACAGAAACCACCAATATCCATTGTCCAGTAAGGTATACCGCTTACTGCAAAATTCAATCCGGCAGTAATCTGTGCTTTCATATCTTCCCAGCGGGTTCCTATATCACCACTCCATGTAGCTGTAGAATAACGCTGCAAACCGGCAAATCCAGAACGGGTAAGCAGGAAGACACGCTTATTATTGTCTACACTGCGCTGACCGTCATAGATTGCTTCAGCATTCATCAGTGCATAAGCATTGAAATATTCTGCAGAAGGTCCCAATGCTGTAGGACCGCATAAATCCTTGCGATATTGCAAATCCGTACAGTCGCGCACGTTCGGTTCGCTGGCATCCATCCACCAGGCATCAATACCCAACGGATAATAATGTTCGTACATCTGCTTCCAGAACAATTTACGTGCATCTGCATCGTAGGCATCATAGAAGCCATAATGATAACCCGGACCTACCCAGTCTTTCAGGCTGTCCTTAACTGACTGCTGATAAATCCAGCCATTCTTATCAAACTCCTTGTAATGTTCGGTTGTTACATAGAATTTCGGCCATACAGAAATCATCATACGTCCGTGCATGGCATGAATGGAGTCGACCATAGCCTGAGGATCAGGGAAACGGTTCTTGTCGAATTCATGACTTCCCCAGGCATCTTCCGGCCAATGATTCCAGTCGAGGACAATATTGTCAATCGGAATCTGACGGTCGCGGAAACCTTTCAGTGCACCAAGCATTTCATCAGATGTATTATACTTTTCACGGCTCTGCCAGAATCCCATTGCCCATTTCGGCATGATAGGAGCTTTTCCGGTAAGAGTACGATAACCGCTGATTACATCATCCATATTATCACCGGCTACAAAATAATAATCAAGCTGCTTGGTCATTTCACTCCACCACGACTGCTTGCCCTGTTCTTTCGGATCAACCGGACTCAGTACACGCAGTCCCGAGTAAGAAACAGCTCCGTCCGGCTCCCATTCTATTTTAAGAGGAACTTTCTTTCCAGCTTCCAGGTTGACAGCAAATTTATAACTGTTCGGATTCCATGCCGTACGCCAGCGTTCAGGAACTACCAGTTCATTATTTATATATACTTTCGTATAACCGGCATAATAAAGGATAAACTTAAACTCACCCGATTCTGAAGGTTCAATCATACCTTCATACGTTACTTTTGCTCCCATAAACGGGAAATTCTCAGGCAGGTTAACTACCTTCGACAAGTCTTCACGTTTCAGATGTTCGAAATAAAGAGAAGGCTCACGGCGAACAATGGTTTCTGCTCCTGACTTTGTATCAGGTACATAAGTACCGGTCAGCGCTCCCTCCTTGCCGTCCTTGTCATATAGTTTAAATACCTGTCCTAGCTGAGAATAGTCATTGGGGTTACCAAAACGACAAAGAGAATAACTGTCCAACAGAACACCATAATTCTTGTTCGATACAATGAATGGAACAGATACCTTTGTATTATACTGGAACAACTCTTCGTTCTTTCCTTTATAGTTGAATTCCTCTGCCTGATGCTGGCCCAGCCCATAAAAAGCTTCATCATCGGGAGATTCGAATACCTGACGGATTGAATATCCTTTGGTACCTTCCACTTCGATAGGAGTAAATGTCTTTCCTCCCCCCTTATTTTCCTGAAGAATCATCTTTCCGTTTTCATCCGTAAACCAGACTTCACCGGTAGAGCTTAAAACAAAAGCCTTGACTTCTTTGGTTGAAACAGTGATTGTATCTCCCTGCTGTGAAACAGTAAACGGAGTCTGTTTTTCCTGAGGAACAACAACCAGACTCTTTGAATCGGTAAATTTGCTTTCCGGAGTAGCAGATACATGTATCAACTTATCTCCCATTACCTGAAAACGAACCAGGCGAGTATCCTGTCCTCCCTTTTGCTGAACCTTAACGATGACACCATTATCTGTCTGTTCATAGACCTTGCCAGAGCAGGACCCAAAAATCAGCCCTGCCAACAAACAGTAAGAAATGTTTTTCATATTCATAAACCTATGTTTAAAGTTAAATACTAAATACATCTTTATCTCGTATTGCAAATTTAAACATTCCCCTATAAAACAACTAGTTATAATGTTTTACAAAAGGGAAAGTTTTCAATACATAGGTCTATCAAATGTTTCTAACTTAGGTATAATTTGTTACTTATCTTCCTTTTCCTGATATGCAGAAGGCAAAACCCCAAATTCTTCTTTAAAATAACGACTGAAATACTTAGGGTTATTAAATCCTACCTGAAAAGCGATTTCCGAAACATGAAGCTGACTGTCACGCAATAGTTGAGCAGCTCTTTTCAGACGAATAACACGAATAAACTCGATAGGAGTTTTTCCTGTAATCTGTAACATCTTCTTATACAAATGAACCCTGCTCATGCCCAGTTCACGACTCAGCTCTTCTACCGACAGATCACTGCGAGAGATATTATCCTCTACATATTTTATAGCTTTCTCTATCAGCTTTTCATCCAAAGAAGTAATGACAATATCACTAGGCGCAGGATCGATAGTACCCTTTGACACATTATAACGGCTTAATTCTATCAGTTTTCTGATACGCAGAACCAGAATAGTCATATTAAACGGTTTCGTCACATAATCATCTGCCCCCATGGTCAATCCTTCCACTTTCGATTCCGTATTTTGTTTAGCTGAAAGCAGAATCACCGGAATGTGTGCTGTACGTTTATCTTCTTTTATCAAACGGCACAATTCGTTTCCATCCATTTCAGGCATCATAATATCACTAACCACCAAGTCGGGCATTTCTTCACTGTTTTGCAAGATATCCCATGCCTCTTTTCCGTTCGATGCCAGTTTCACCCGATACTGCAATCCCAGACTATACTCCATAAACAGACGGAAATCGTCATTATCATCTACAATCAGTAACAATGGGAATTTACTCTTGTCGGCCTCTTCATTAGATCGTCCTGCTGCTTCAGGAAGTAAATCCGGAACCGGCATGGAGTTAGCCGGATGATATTGCACATCAACATGCTTCACCGGTATATGTACAACAAATACAGCTCCTTTACCGATATTATCGAAAACAGTGACATCTCCTCCATGTAAAGCAACAAAATCGTGTACCAGACTTAATCCAATGCCTGTACCGCTCGTTGCATCCACGTTTTCTTTGTTTTCTGTCTGATAAAAACGATCGAATATATGTTCCTTATCCGCATCACTTATTCCTACCCCTGTATCGGCAACCTTTATTTCTATCACATCGATATCTTCCTGAATGTGCTCTACCATAACCGTAACCCTGCCACCTTCAGGAGTGAACTTAAACGCATTAGCCAGCAGATTCATCACAATCTTACCCACCTTGTCGGCATCGAAAGCCATTGTAAAGTGATCTACACTCGAAAAGAACGAAAAGTGTATCTGCTTTTTATCGGCCATCAGCAAGAAAGAATCGCATACCCCTTGTATGTAAGTAATGATATCTCCTTCAGAAAGTGATAAATGATGAGAACTCATTTCACCTTTTCGGAAATCAAGCAACTGATTGACCAATACTAGCAGACGATGTGCATTGCGATACATAAGCTGAAGCCTCATTTTTCGAGATTCATCATTGCTTTCTTCTTTCAGCATCTGTTCCAGCGGAGCAATAATCAGAGTCAGCGGAGTACGAAGTTCGTGACTGATATTGGTAAAGAAACGGAACTTCATATTATTTACTTCCTCATTCTTAGCTACTTCCAGTTCTATCTGATGTAACTTGAACTTTTCTCTCTCACGCTTCAGCAAACGGAAACGTGCCAGGAACAGTAGTCCTACACCAATCATAAAATACAATAAATAAGCCCACCAGGACATCCAGAACGGAGGCAAGACTTCTATTTCAAGACTCGATACATCCTGACCGATATATCCGTCGCTATTGACAGCTTTCGCGCTCAGAATATACTTTCCGGGAGCCAAATTTGTAAAAGTCAGACTATGCACGCCCTCAGGCAGTGAAAGCCATTCTTTGTTAAAACCTTTAAGCTGATACATATAGCGTGTTTTCTCCGGCAAAAGCAAATTGTCGGAAGCCAAGAATATAGAAAAAATATTCTGCTTATAATCCAGCGTAAGTTTGCCTATACGGTTAAGAGATTCTGGCAACAATACACGACCGTCTACACGTTCGCCTACTTGTATTTCTTTGTTGAACAGTGAAAGACCGGTAAACAACACCTTAGGAAGTAATTTATTATAACGGACATTTTCCGGACTAAATACATTTATGCCATACAGTCCTCCTAAAAGTATTGCTCCATTATTCAATTCACGGATAGACCTGAGATTAAAATCACAATTTTGAAGTCCATCTTTGTCATTATATACATGCGGAACAAACTGATACTCACCTGTATCACCTTTCGTTACATTCAGATGAATCAGCTGGCGTGCCGATGTTACCCACATATCTCCGCTATTATCTTCTGCCACTCCTGCAATAATCCCCCGTTATCCGGCATGACATCAGACAAACTCTTTACTTTTCCAGACTTTACATTATAGATATTAAGCCCGCCACGAGTGGCAATCCATACAAGTCCCCGACTATCTTTAAATACCTGATTTATTTCATTATGAGTAATTCCTACACTATCTTTTTCCTGCAAAATAGCCTTTATCTTACGACTTTCTACATCAAAGACAGCCACTCCCTGACTGGCAGTACCTATCACCAGATCGTTTTCATTGGTAAAGCACAAGGAAACAATATGATTATCATTTAAGCCTGCCTTCTCCAAGTCTATCGTCTGAAAACTATGATCAGAAGGATTCAGACATTGAATACCGGCATCCAAAAAGCCAATCCATATATTACCTTTCCGGTCTTCTTGCAAAGCCCAAATCTTATCACTCAGAAGCTTACTTCCATCACCGGCTTTAAACGAACGTATCGCAGTACCTTCTATACAATACAAGCCCCCATTGAATGTGCCTATCCACAGTTTTCCGTCGGAAGCTCTCAACAAAGCAACAACAGGTTCTTCTCCCAATGTAAAATGTTTTTCTATTTGACGAGTAGTATAGTTCCAAAGCATTACTCCATTGTCATTTGTACCCAGCCATGCCTTATCTTTTCCTTCAGGCTCTATACTTGTCACATCACCTGTATAATCTATTTCGAATTTAAATATGCTTTCGCCATAGTAAGAGATACCCTTCTTGTAAGTTCCAACCCATACAATTCCATCTCTGTCTGTATACAACGTATAAACCGTATTATGAGATAGGCTCCGGTCTGTATTTTTCTCAGAAGAAACAGATACTACCCGTCCGTCAGCTTTCGTAAGAATATCTATACCGCTATAATCCTTGCCCATCCAAATTCTGCCTTTAGCATCCTGCGTAATGCTATGCACAAAGTCAGAACGGTTACGCCAGCGTTCCGTAACGTCTTCCTGCCATTTTCCTTTCTCCAAATCGTATACCCACACGCCTGAGATACTATATATCCAAATACATTCCTCCCGATCGACAAATAAGGAAAAATCAATTTGCTTACCATCCTGGTTATCATTCTTCACTTCTTCCTTTATCCATCTGACAGTCAACCGGTCACGATCAACACAAACCAGCAAGCCTGTATCATAGACAAATAAAATTCCATCCTTACACTCTGCTATATCCGAAATACCGACCAACGGCAATTTATGTTCCTGAAAAGAAAAACATGCCGGCTTACTGTTCTTATTATACCGGTAGCATCCCTCTCCCATTACATAAATCCATACATTTTCCTTTGAATCGACAAAGATATCACTTGGAACTCCTCTGCTTCCCAATGAAGTCATAAACGGAGTTAAATCGGTTTGAAACACTTCTTTTGCCTTGTCAAACAGTACATACCCCTTTGCTGTCTTTACCCAGAATTGCCCGTCAGGCAGTTCTACCATACTTTCTATAAAGTTATCAGGAAGTGAATTCTGATTATACTCCTGACGAGTAAAAACCTTAAATGTATACCCATCGTAACAGTTTAACCCTGCTAATGTACCAAACCACATAAGTCCCTCACGGTCTTTATAAATACACCGTACAGAATTATTTGACAATCCGTCGGATACTTCGAGATGCTTAAACATGAAGACTGCGCATGCAGGGAAAGCAATGAAAAAAGCAAGGCTAGCAAAGTGTATATTCTTATCATATCACATATCAATTTCTAAAGCAAAGAAAGTAAATTTTTGTAAAGCAAACAAACCTTTTACTTCCTTTTTTCTCTCTCGACACAATGACTAACTCAATCTGCTATCATTGTATTCCGCATAAGCAAAAAAAGATTTATCTATCTGAAATAAAAGGAGTTGCATACCCTTTCCCGAATACTATAAAAAATATCAGGATGAGTTGCTTTTTCTTTGTACAAATTTTCAAAAAACATCAGGATAAATAAAACAAAACATGCTGATCTTTTCTGAAAAAGAACAGCATGTTTTTGTTCCATATACAAAAAGCCCTTCACACTTACACAAATAAGTGAAAGGTGCGAAGGGCAAAACTAGTATTTATTTTATACCTTCCATCAATCCATTATATTCCAGTTCATCATAAACCTGCAAATTTTTACGGTCGAACACTCCATCACCTCTATCCCAGTAGAATGGAACAAGTCCACGAGCATTGGCCTCGCGTACAACACACTTATCGAAAGCAGCACGCGACAAATCATGTCCTTCCTGAGCCTGCTGATCGGGCAAAGTACGACGGACAGCTGCAAATTCTCCAATAATAACAGGTACTCCCTGATCGGTAAACTTCTCTTTCAGCTTCTGGAACTGCGACTTTATATAATCTTCCCCACAGATATTATCCCATCTGCCTTCATACGTTCCGGTAGCATATTTTTTGTTTTCCTCACCCCAGAAATAGAAAGCCTTTCCCCAGCTTTCATCATTTTCCATTCCACAGAACTGCCAGGAACTGTAATAATGCACTTCCACACTCAAGCGGTCAGGAGTCATATCAACAGGCAAAGAAGTCATATACTGCATCGTTTTGTCTATGTCAGTAGAAGGTCCCTGAACAATCAGGTTACGGTAAACATTCTTTCCACCGGTAGCTCTTACAGCATCCACAAAAGTCTGCTCGTATTTCAGCAAAGTAGCCATATCATCTTCATCTTCTACATTAGGCTCATTACATCCGGCAAACAACAAATGTTCATCATAATCGCGGAAATAGGTGGCAATCTGCGTCCATAATACTTTCTGCTTATTATTTACCTCTTCACTATATCCGTTGGGAATATCATTTTCAAGCCATCCGCCATCCCAGTGTATATTCAGAATAGCATATAAATCGTTCTGCATGCAATAATCCACCACTTCCTTCACACGTGACAACCATGAAGATTTTATTTCGTAAGTAGTTTCATCACTCAGATACTGATCCCATGCACACGGAATACGTACAGCATTGAATCCCATCTCACGTATCTTGTCTATCATGGCAAGGGTTGTAGCAGGATTTCCCCAAGCAGTTTCACCACCTGTTGCCTCCAGTGAGTTTCCCAAGTTCCATCCTATTTTGATATTTTTCATCAATTCAGAAGCATCCTGTTCCATTCCAGTCTTGTCAGCTTCAGGTACAGAAAGAGCTTCCTGAGTAACAGTGACAGATTCTGTCAGATTATCCAATGTAAATACAATGGTAGCAGTACGTATCTCTCCTGTTGCATTCTGAGCCACCATGAATGTTTCAGTACGTGTTTCTACCGCACGTGTATCCACATGTTGAATCCAGTCTGCATTAATGTCAATCTGACAATCACCGGTAGTCTGCATCTGTACCGTAAATTCTCCTCCTTCACCAGGCAACGTGTATTCATGCTCTTCTACCAGCAAATAGTCATTGGCAGTCTGTACCACCTTCACCGTTCCATTAACCTCAGCTCCTTTTACTGTAATTACAGCTGTTCGATTTTCTGTATTCGGATTTTCTGTGACATGTACCAAATATTTAGCTGTTTTTTCGGATGTTGAAACTTGTTGAACAACAGAACACCAGTCGGCTGCATCGGAAGTTACTTCATAAGCAGCATTAGACTGTATATACAAAAGAGCTTCACCTTCATGCTTTCCAAAAACCAGTTCCTCTTTCGAAATCTTCAGATATGGAGCACCGGTAGCATCATCTTCAGAGCAAGCACTCAACAGCAAACTCATTAAACAAGTAAGAGTTCCCAGAAAATAAATAAAAGTATTTTTCATAGTTCGTTATGGTTAATAGTTTAAGAGGCATACATATCTGGCAGCAGCCATCAATATGTATGCCTCTTTATATTTGTATTACAAAATTTTCAGACTGTCAATTGTAACATTTACAGCATCCAGATCAGCAATATCACTGAACATATCGAAGATATCGATTACAAATACAATGACACCATTATAAGCAGCTTCCGGTTTCATCTTGATGGTATAAGTACCGTCACCTTTCACCTTCACATCGCTTGTTCCTGAATAAGCAGGCCACCATCCATCAGCTGTACACATCAGTCCTGCATTATATTCTTTGGTAGCGGCATCTCCAGTAAGGCCACTGATAGTAAATGTCAGTTCCATCGAATAGTCGAAAACGATGCTTGCCGGATCAATCGGACTGGCAGATGCAGTTTCGCCATACATATTATAAAGCTCGATACGGAAATTATTCTTATCGGTTTCCAGATGTCCCCAAACCAGTTTAGAGTTGTCTACAGCTATCGATGTAGCCTCCGGCTGTGAGGTTCCTCCTCCTGCATTAGGAATAAAGTGATAAGCCTGGTATTCATCTTTTTCAGCACTGCGTGCACCTACCCACATTCCCATAACATTACCGGCAGCCGATTCAATGCTCAAAATACGTAACTGATTATTGCCATCAGCTCCAAACATGATATCACCACCACCGATATGATAAGAAGGAACATTTCCACTAAAGGTATAAATACCCTTTTCATCCAAAGTATAAGTTCCACTTGCAGTAGTACCGTCAGGCATTGCAAACTCATAAGTCATAGTTTTTGAATCGAGAGTCATAGAAAGCTGATCCAATCCGCTAACAGGTGTTGCCCAGTCTGGATAATTGCCGGCAGTAAAGTTATTCATCAGACTACCGTCCAGATTTGCCCAGTCAAAAGGAACATCGGCCGACATTGTCCATTTTATTTTGCTGGTAACCACTTCCGATACCATATCTTCCCATCCGTCGGGCAAAGCCGGTTCTGGATCTGGTTTATCTTCAGGCACATAATTGTCAGCATATTCTTTCGAAACGAAGTTCCAGATCAACCACCACGGACCTTCACTGTTATCACGCATTACTCCAATACGCATATGGTTTTCATCCAATTCGAGCAACTTCAAGTCGCGGCTCCAGTTAGTACTTCTGTCGCTCCAAGAAGGAGTATGCAGCAGTTCACAGTCAGTAAATGTGATTGTATGATTGCTTGTATTAAGCATGAACGTACCAGAAGCAGTTTCTTTCGAAGAAGAATTGTAAACAGTCACGTTTGCTCCACCTTTCAGACCAAATGTCATGGTACTTTCCCAAATAGCATCATCAGCGGTATGACCTACTCCCGGATCCCAGTTAGCACTCCAGTTATTCCATTCTACTGTTGTACTAGGATCGGCATAAGTCATTTCTCCAGCAGCATAGCCATACGATCCATTATCGAATATCCATACTTTTTCATTGTTTACACCTCCGGTAAGATATGTCCACAAATCATCATTTACGAAATCTGCACAGAAGCTATCTATTGTAAATGTTGCCGGATTACCATAAACAATACCACCTCTTGTCTGAACACCGAAAGTCACTTCATACTCTCCCTCAAAAGGCATTTGCAATGTTACTTCTCTTTCCTGACTTCTTCCCTGAGGATGTTGCCAGCAAACCTGATAACTTGAAGGCATTAAACTCTTCAGATAAACAATATTTGGATTTTCCGAATCGTGAGTGATAGAGAAAGCTATTCCTTCTACAAGATCGTCTACGGTAACGTCTTTCCCTTCCAGTTCAAAGGAATCGGGAGTACATGCCGAAAACAGTCCGACTGTTATAATCAGCCATGCAGTATATAATTTAGATATCAGTTTTTTCATAACTTCTTGTGTTTTTAATTCCAACCTTCATTTTGTTTCAATACCCCATTCGATAATGTAATCTGATTGTTAGGTATCTGAGAGAGTCCCTGCTTCTTTACGATATCTGATTCCTTAATAGTTACATTATCAGGATTGCCACCACTGGTTACAGAAGTATTGGTTGCAATCTGAGAAGCGGCATATTCTACTCCCTGACGTAACAAGTCCCAATAACGCTGTCCTTCGAAAGCAAACTCCAGCATACGTTCATTCATGATATTATCTTTTGTAGCTGTCACTTCACGATAGTTGCTTGAAAGAGTCAGACTACCATCTTCATCCTCAGAAGTATAAGCACGCTGGCGGACTTTATTCAAATACTCTTGTGCATTCGGACTTCCCAGCTCTGCGGCCATCAACAAGACATCAGCATAACGCATTACAATGAAATTCTGATATTGAGAAATCTGGAAATCTCCTTCTCCAAGACCTGAAATTTCATCAACCAGTGACCAGGCACCACTAGCTTCGTCTTTCATCCATTTAGACATCGGAGTATATTTCTTCACTGTATATCCGGTGTATTCACGCTGATCTTTATAAGAAGTTTCAAAATCAGCTTCATCAGAAATACCCTCACTTACCAGATTAATGATAGAAGCTTCACGACGTTCATCACCTGTACCGTATGATGTCCACATCTTAGGATTTACCGTACATCCTCCCCAGCCTCTTCCGTAAGGTGCATGTCCCAGATAGTTACGTAATCCCATGTTAACCAGCCAGCGGTTACCATCATTGTTTCCGTTATAGTCTTGAGTATAGTTAAACTTCTGTGCCAAAACAACTTCTTTATTACCGTCGCCAGCATAAGTAGAAGTTTGTTCGTAATCACCAGTACTCTTATTTAAAGCCCATGTAGTAGAAGCAGCAGGCCACAAATTTTTAAATTCGTCTACCAGTCCGTAGCCTTCAGATTCGGCAACAGCGATGAAATCTTCCAGTCCCTGCAAAACAGTGCTCTTTGTTACACCTTCTACCTGAGGTTCCTTTCCATAATAACCGGTATAGAACAGATATACTCTAGCCAAAAGAGCTGATGCTGCATATTTGGTAATATGACCATCATTTGATGCTGCCGCACTCTTTGGATAAGCACTGGCCGGAATATTATTAACAGCATACAGCAAATCACTGAATATTACATTATAGACTTCATCCGGATCTGACTGTGGACGATTTTCATTGACAGGTTCAGTAAACAAAGGAATATTTCCCCACATACGTACCATATCAAAATAACATAATGCTCTTATCGCACGACATTCGCCCAGATAAGTACCTTTTGTTTCTTCGCTGCTCCAAGCTATCTGGCTTTCATGAGCCAGCAATTCATTACAACGATATACTGCTGCATAATAATTAGTCCATTCTGTTTCCAGAATATTCATATCCGAAGGCGACTGATTGACATCAAAACGGTCGAGCACCTGATAATTACGGGCATCTGTATTTCCCATACCGGCAAAACATTCATCAGCCATAACTTCTGAGGCAAAATAGAATGCACATCCTGCACTAGAACTTGTACATTGCCATCCATCGTAACAACCAATCAGGGCACGCCATGCATCACTCTCAGTACGATAGAAATTGTCTGTCGTTGATTCTGTTTTAGATTCCACATCCAGGAAACCAGCGGTACATGAGGCCAATCCCATAGAAGCCAGCCCCAGTCCCAACATTATATAGTTTAAATTTATTCATAGAGATTGTTTCTTTTAAAAATTTATAAATTAGAATTTCAGATTAACACCAACCAAGAAGGTACGTGGACGAGGATAATATCCTAAATCGATACCAGAAACCCAGTCGGAAGTACCGTAACCGATTTCCGGATCCATACCGTCATACTTGGTAAATGTAAATGCATTCTGTACCTGGAAGTACAAACGTGCCTGACTGATAGCCTTCACATTTATCAACTTGGCAAAATCGTATCCCAACGTGATATTACTGATACGAAGATAATCGCCATCCTGTATATACAAATCAGAGAACTGCCAGTTGATATTAGTATTAGTCACACGCGGAATTCTGTTTGAAGTACCTTCACCAGTCCATCTGTCCAATATAGCTGAAGTATAATTGGCTTTGCTGTTTGCATGGTTTCTATAAGACTGTACAATCTGATTGCCTGCAGCTCCATATGCCACCAACGAGAAGTCAAAGTTCTTATAATTGAAGCCAAGGTTAAAGCCATAGGTAAAATCAGGAGTACCGTTACCCAGATCTACTTTATCGTTATCGTCAATGATACCATCCTGGTTCTGGTCGACATAAATCACATCACCCGGCTGAGGATCAGACTGTAAAATACCATGTTTTCCGTCAGCATTCCAGTTTGCAATCTGTTCCTTGTTCTGGAAAATACCAGCTGTCTGATATCCCCAGAAATAACCGATAGCATGACCATTCTCTGCACGATAGAATTCAGGAGAGTTATCATACAACATATTGACATCACCATGAATAATTCCATCTTCAGTTGGAATGTTACCTACCTTATTTTTATTGTAAGCTCCGTTGATACCAACATTATAGCTAAAATCACTTCCGATCTGATCATTCCAGCTCAAAGCCAGTTCAATACCGGTATTTTTCACATCACCACCATTGATGTATGGTGCACCAGTACCAGCTGTAGCCAGAATAGGAGCCTCAACCAACCAGTCTTTGGTAGTCTTGATATAGAAATCGGCAGTCAAGCTCAAACGGCTTCTCAAGAAACGTGCATCAATACCGATGTTAGTTTGTTCTGAAGTTTCCCATGTTACATCAGAGTTTGCCAGACGGCTTGGATATGCTCCCCAATAACTAGACTGAGCAGAAGCGCCATAATTAGTTCCGAAAATATAATGTGTATTCGAAGAAGTAATAGGAGCTGTATACTGGTAATTGTCTATATTCTGATTACCAACCTGTCCCCAGCTGATACGTAATTTCAAGAAATCCAGCCAGTTCTGAGTAGTTTCCATAAACTTCTCGTTCGAAATAGTCCATCCGGCAGATACAGAAGGGAATACACCATAACGTTTACCTCTTGCAAACTTAGAAGAACCATCGGCACGCAAAGTTGCGTTAATCATATATGTTTCTTTCCAGTTCCATCCAAAACGTCCGAAGTAAGAAACTGAGCGGCTTTCATCCTGAGGATATCCGTCAACCGACATACCATCGTCTGCACTCGATGCTGTACCGTTTGCAACATAAGCATGATCCCAATCGTCGAAACCTTCTCTCAGTGTACCTGTACCGGCAGAAAGATAAGTTCCTGAATACTGATAAACTTCCATACCAATCAACGCATTGAAAGCATGATCTTTTACTTTCCAGTCGTAAGTAGCTGTATTAGTCCAAGTCATACCCAAGCTGTGACTCATATTCTGTGAAGCAGAAGTACGTGTATTGTTGTAGCTGTAAATAGAGAACTGATACATCGGAGTAAAACTACGATATTCAGAAGAGCCGTAAACAGCACCAAAAACAGTTCTCAATTTCAAATTTTTCACAGGCTGCAATTCAGCATAAACATTACCAGAAAAAACAGCATTTTTATTTTCATTATTTGTGTTTGTCATCATTAATCCATAAGGATTACCGTCGCCATTATACCAATCAGAATTGGAAGTATCGTTATAAGGAGAATCATAAATATTGTTATCACTATAAATCGGCGATAAAGGAGAAGTACTGAACGCTCCTCTTAATGTATTGTTATATTGATTACCTACTGAAACACCATTATTTAATTTATAAACGAAACTAACTTGTTCGCCAACCTTCAACAAATCCGAATCCTTAAAAATCTTATGTTCCGAATTGATACGGAAATTATAACGTTCATAGTTTGAAACATCCTTACCACCTACAATACCTTCCTGGCTCATATATCCCAAAGACATAGCGTAAGTTGATGTTTTCGATCCACCAGTAACACCCAATGTGTAGCTCTGTGTCTGAGCGTTATCCTTAAACATAGAATCTACCCAATCAGTATCATAGACATTTTCATTGGCATCATAAATACTTTTAAATGAACTCCAGTCATAAGGAGCATTACCTGAATTGACAGCCTGTTCGTCCATGATAGTCATGTATTCTTGTGCATTCAGCATATCAGCCTTACGAGCTACATTCTGTACACCGTAATAAGCATCGAAAGCAATCTGTGCCTTACCTTCTTTTCCAGATTTAGTAGTAATCAAGACAACACCATTGGCAGCCTGTGCACCATAAATAGCGGCAGAAGCAGCATCCTTCAAGACATCAATACTTTCGATATCGGCAGGATTCAATGTTGAAATATCACCACCAACACCATCAATCAAATAAAGAGGAGAAGCATTTCCTACTGTACCCAAACCACGGATACTTACCTTCATATCAGAACCCGGCTGACCAGAAGTAGAAGAAATATTCACACCCGGAGTCTGTCCCTGCATTGCCTGCAAAGGGCTGTTAGTATTCATCTTTGCCAAGCTTTCTCCTTTCACCTGCACAGTAGCACCGGTTACCAGTTTCTTTTTCTGAACACCATAACCTACAACCACAACTTCTTCGAGGGTTTCGGTATCTTCTTTCATTTCAACATTTAATGTTTTCTGATCGGCAACAACAATTTCTTGTGTAACAAAACCGATATACGAAAATACTAAAGTCTGACCTTTTTCCACTCCCAAGGAGTAGTTTCCGTCAAAATCCGTAATAGTTCCATTAGTGGTTCCTTTCACCAACACACTCACGCCAATTAAAGGCATCTTGTCTGTTGCCGAAGTAACAACTCCCGAAACTGTCAAACTCTGAGAAGCAGCCTTTATTGCCATCGAAGGCAAGAACAATAGTAACATTACCATTGCAAGACTACATAGATGCACGTTTGTGCATTTTACGAATAAGTGTTTACTCATGGTACATTGTTTATAGTTAAAGTTTACATTTATTATGTTTTTCTTTCCAGTATTATTATATCATCAACATTGCAAAGTAAACCAAAAAGAAGAATCTTAGAGGTACGGTTTTGTTTCCCTATAGGGTATATTTTGTTTATATCACCTCTTTATAACTTTTTATACCCATATAGATAAAAAGTTAATTATCAGAGAGAAACAATATAATCAATCTCTTTATCTTACTTTACTTGCCATTCATATATACCCGCTGTTTTTTCAGCGGGAAGTACGACTTCTAATTTTATTGCTTTCGTTTTCACTGTTTTAAATTTAACAGCACTTCCCTCTCCTTTAATGATACTGTATGCATTCAGATTCTCTACAGGGAGCCATTTTCCTTCAGCATTTTTATAATAAATCTTCCATGATTTCGGAATGCTGCAACTGCCCCAAGGAGTGTCATCAAACCAATAAACAGTCGAAGTGGAAACCTGCACTTCTTCCGGAAATTCATAAGAAATCCATTCGGTCGTACCAGTTTTAGGATACCAGTGGTAATAAGGAATTGTACGGTCATTTTCATCCTGAGGTATTAGTCCATCGGCAACAGAAAATAATGTCGGTATTTTATGTGATGCATCTATCTTACTTTTTGAAGCCAAAGCAGGAATAGCTTTCGGACGAGTTGCATTGACTTCATCCGGTAACCACACTGCCATATTCCCAGTTCCACGATGCGCCCATGCATAATAAGGAATCAGTGTCAGTATACGGTCTTTTACCAGCAACCGTCCTGCCTTATCATATTCCAGCGACTGTGCCTGTGTCTGAATCTGATTAATGCCACAAAGCAAATCTTTCCTCTCGATTACTTTAAACTCCGAACGAGGATTCAAGAGTACACTTAATACATCAAAATCATTATCTGCCCACTCAGCACAATAAACGACAGGTCCACGTTCTATAGCTACACGTCCCCGATCGGCTTCTACTTTATTATTGGCTGTAACTGTACGCACATTCATATCAAAATGTATTTCCACTGAATCTCCTTTCTTCCATTGGCGGTTAATAGAAAAATAGCCATCTTGCAAATCGGCATAAACTTCTTCACCGTTCACCATCACACGACATGAAGGATCAAACTCATCCGTGTATGTATACAAATTACTTGGGACAACCTGATTTCGTACCCAACCAGGAATACGGATTTTCAGTGTAAAATCCTTTGCAGAGTTATGAGTAATCCTAAGCTGGATATCTCCATTCCACGGATACGAAGTTGTCTGCGAGAGAGAAACCTTCTTACCTCTTACATTCAGTGTAACATCATTCGACATGAACAGATTAACATATACATCCTTGTCTTTCACAGCATATATATAGCCGGGGACAGAAGGTATAAAACGACAGATATTGGAAGGACAGCATGCACATCCGAACCAAGGCTGACGTTGATGTTGCCCCATAGACTCCAGTGGATTAGGATAAAAGAATTTACCACCATCAAGAGAAACTCCCGAAATCAATCCATTATATAATGTACGTTCAAGTACATCATAATATTTTGCATCTCCATGCAATAAAAACAGCCGGTAATTGACATACACATTTCCAATAGCCGCACAAGTTTCACAATAAGCCGACATATTAGGAAGTTCATAGTTCTTGCCAAAAGCCTCTCCGTTGCTTGTCGCTCCGATACCTCCTGTAATATATAATTTCTTTGATACTATATTTTCCCAAATCCGGTCTATAGCATGCACATAAGCAGTATCTCCTGTAAGTGCCGCAACATCTGCCATGCCGGCATACATATATGCAGCACGCACTGCATGTCCGACAGCTTCATCTTGTTCTACAACTGGCTTATGCGCCTGACTATATGCATCCCTTCGGGAAGTATATCCGCGCTTATCCAGAAAGAATTTCGCCATATCAAGATATCTCTGTTCACCCGTTACAAGATAAAGTTTAGCCAAAGCCATTTCCGCAATCTGATGTCCGGGTACACGTACCAGTTTTCCCGGTCCTTCCCCTATCTCCCTACAGACACAATCTGCATAGCGAATTGCAATATCAAGAAAATTAAGTTGTCCCGTAGCCTGATAATGAGCTATGGCCCCTTCAATCATATGTCCCAAGTTATAAAATTCATGACTTAGCTCTTCCACTTTTTCCCAACGCCGACTGCCAGCCCATTGATGTGGATGTGCCGGATTCATAGTGCGTGAAGTATATAGATAGCCGTCAGGCTCCTGTGCACCGGCAACAATGATCAGCACACTGTCTATGTATTTCTTTAGCCGTTTATCCGGATAAGTCTGAAGCAGATAACTTGCCCCTTCAATGGTTTTATATACATCAGTGTCATCGAAAGAATATCCCGTCACTTTATTACTGTCACTGGGGTGGGCAGCCATTTCAAAATTTTTATAACGTCCTGTTTCTTCACATTTACTAAAAGCCAGTGGAATGGTAACTTCACGACTTGCCTGTAAACGTTGTCCCCAAAATGAATCCGTCAATTTCACAGATGTAAAAGGTACTGGAGTTATAGGATAACCGTGAGATATCACCTTTTCACGAGCATAAATTCCACCTCCTGTTATTCCCAAAAGCAATGCAGAAATTATCAGTTTTTTCATAGGTTTATTTTTGTGTTTTCCATATTGATTCAAAATCTCAATCGTATAATACAAATGTAAAAAAGACATATTTGCAAACTGGTATAAATTTGTTTCTTTATATGGTACATTTTGTTTTTCTCTGCATCAAAAAGACAGTATTTTCCCTGTTTCAGAAGAGGTGAAAACATTTTATACCCTTTTGTGAAACATTTTTCATTCCATTAAAAAACGCTTTCCATTAGTTTTGTATCAGTCTTTAATAACATCACATTATGAAAACACATAGGAAACTTTTTTTCACCTTGCTCATAGCAAGTACTACAGGAATCATACATGCCCAAAATGTATTTAACGATCCGGCAGTAAACGAAGAACAACGGCTTGACGATTTGATTGCGCGAATGACTCTCGACGAAAAAGTGGATGCTTTGGGAAACAATACTCAAGTCCCCCGCCTGGGAATACAAGCCTCAGGAAGTGTAGAAGGCCTGCACGGAGTCGTACTGGGAGGACCAACATACGGCGACAGAGCCAATACTCCAACAACAGGCTTTCCGCAAGCTTACGGACTAGGAGAAACTTGGGATACCGACTTACTACATCGAGTAGCAACTTACATCAGTACAGAAAACCGTTATCTCTTTCAAAATGCAAAATACCGGAAAAGCGGACTTATCATGTGGACTCCCAATGTAGACTTGGGCAGAGATCCTCGCTGGGGACGAACTGAAGAATGTTATGGTGAAGATGCATTTCTTACTTCACGGCTTGCTGTAGCTTTCATCAAAGGCATACAGGGAGATCATCCTAAATACTGGAGAAATGCTTCACTTATGAAACACTTCTTATCGAACAGTAATGAATACGGACGTACATTTTCTTCTTCCAACTATTCCGATAAACTGTTCCACGAATATTATGCTTATCCTTTTTATAAAGGAGTAACCGAAGGAGGATCACAGGCCTTGATGACTGCTTATAACGCCTACAACGGAATTCCGTGTATCATGCACCCCGTATTGCGAAACATCGTCATGAAAGAATGGGGACTGAACGGTACGCTACTGACCGACGGAGGAGCATTCCGACTGCTGTTGAGTGACCATAAACGTTTTGACAACGACCGGGCAGCTGCGGCAGCTGCATGCATCAAAGCAGGTATTACGAAGTTTCTGGATGAATATAAGGATGCCGTATACGAAGCACTGCACCGAAAACTCATTAGTGTGGAAGATATAGAAAAAGCAATCCGGGGAAACCTCAGAATATCTCTCAAACTTGGTTTGCTGGACCATGCAGAAGACAATCCTTATGCAGCCATCGGTGTCACTGATACCATTGCCCCATGGAGCAAACCGGAAACCAAAGCACTGGTACGCGAAGCTACGCTTAAATCGGTCGTCTTACTCAAAAATCAAGACCATTTGCTTCCACTTGACAGACATAAGATAAAAAAGATAGCAGTCATCGGACAACGTGCGACTGAGGTCCTGCAAGACTGGTACGCCGGTAAACCTTTTTATACAGTAAATGTACTTGATGCTATTCGCGAGGAAGCAGGTAACGATATTGAAGTACGATATGTAAAAACCAACCGAATGGACAGCGCACGCACGGTTGCGGCATGGGCAGATGTCGCTATTGTATGTGTCGGCAACCATCCTACCTGCAATGCCGGCTGGGAACAAGCTCCCGTCATAAGTGAAGGAAAAGAAGCCGTCGACCGCCAGTCGCTACAACTGGATCAAGAAGATTTGCTTCTACAAGTTGCTCAAACTAATCCCAATACAATTGGAGTATTGATCAGCAGCTTTCCTTATGCCATCAATCGAGCCAACCAGACAGTACCCGCTCTGCTTCATCTCACCCAATGCAGTCAGGAGTTGGGACATGCTGTAAGCGATGTTATATTCGGACATTATAATCCGGCAGGCAGACTAACCCAAACCTGGGTAAAAAACATCACCGACCTTCCTCACATGATGGATTACGATATTACTCACGGCCGGACATATATGTATTTTAAAGAAAAGCCATTATATCCCTTTGGTTATGGACTAAGCTATACCCGCTTTAATTACTCTGGAACAGCTCTCAATGACCGTGTTATTGAACGTGGCGATACCTTAAGGGTATGCTTCAACCTGAAAAATTCTGGCGATATGGATGGTGATGAGGTTGTACAACTTTACGTTTCCGCACGAAAACATACGGACAAAGATCCTATCAAGCAACTGAAAGCATTCCAGCGCATCAGTCTACGTAAAGGAGAAATGAAAAAAGTAGAGTTAACTGTCCCTTATACAGAGTTACAAGTATGGGATGAAAAGCAGAACCGTTTCATTCTTCCTGACAAAGAAATGACACTGGAAATAGGAGCCTCATCATCGGACATCCGTTTACGGACAACATTCCGGACAGAAGAATAAAACTCCAGCCAATTAATAACAGAAAGGAGTTGTACCGCTACCACGATACAACTCCTTTTTTTGATAGTTCAAAATTAAAAAACTCCAAGCTATACAGCCCAAATTAGCATATTTAAATCGTTTTACTAGAGTGAAACGGTCGCTTCACCTAAATGGAAATAACGTTTCACAGTAATGAAACGATAGACTCAGCCTAGTCAAACGTTATTTAGATATTCAATTCAGTCATTGTTATACCACACACAATTATCAGAAAGCCCCGATGCACATACTGTTACCTGATTCTCTCCCGACTGTAAAGGAACATTGTTCCATGTAGCCACACAGACCTCATCAGGCGTACATTTTCCCATACTTTTTCCATTCACAAATAACTCTGCATCACCACAATTACTAAACACCTGAATGTCCACCGATGAATTCGACCTATTCTGACAACGCTTCGATGCGATATACAGCACTTTTTCTTTCTTGTTCCAATTTGCTTTATAAAAATAAAAAGCATCTTTCTTAATCCTCCGATCGTATGTCACCAATCCCTTATCGTTTCGGCCAAAAGTCGTACCTTCTTTTCGACCGGCCGCCGAGAAATCAAACATACACCAAACAAATTTACACCACAAAAACGGACGTGAAGCAAGCTGTTTCCAGTTTTCTATATGGTAATAAGTCTGCCAGTTTTCTGGATGCCATTGTCCCCACGGCTCTGGATGAATCAAGGATCCGCCTGTTGAAACACATCCGCACCAGCACCGTATTCACTTATGCCCATACATCGCTGAGGATATGCCCGATGCTCCTTATCGATCCACTCACCCATCTCTTTACAATCGTCCCCATACCATCCGAAATAACGGTTGAATGCAATCAAGTCAGGTATTCCGTTCAAAGGATCTTCCTGGTTACTTGCCCCCGTTGTCGGTCGTGATATATCCCATTTCTTAGCCAACTTGTTCAGTTCTTCTGCCATAGGGTTTGGATTTTCCAGCCATCCCGGGTTGATTTCATTAAAAAGTCCCCATGTCAAAATACAAGGATGATTATAATACTGACAAATCAGTTCCACTAATTGTTGCTTTAAATTTTCTCTATACAGAGGATGGCTGACAAATACATTTACAAAAGGAATTTCAGCCCAAGCAATCAGTCCTCTCCTATCCATCAAATTATGCAACTGTTGTGCATGCGGATAATGCGCCAGTCGAACAGCAGTACATCCCATTTCCTGTATCAAGTTCAAATCCGATTCAAAATCTTCAGGACGAAAAGCCGATGCTCTTTCTGCACGGTCCTCATGATAATTGACTCCATGTATCGAATAGGGCTTACCATTTAAGAAAAAGCCTTTATCCGGATCTGCTGAATAAAACCGGAAGCCAACATGTTCTTCCCGACGATCAATCTCTTTACCACCTCTTTTCAGAACGACAACTCCGGTATATAAATATGGATCATTAACTCCATCCCATAAATGCGGGTTATTAAGTTCCATCTTCACCAGGGCTTCCTTACCAGACACACTTGTTTCCTTACACCAAACAACTTTATGTTTCGCATCCAACAAAGAAAACTCAATAGAGCAATCATTCAATGCCATTTCAGTTCCCGATAGCAATGCTTTCATTTCCAGTCCGGCATACTTTTCTGAGACATTATATTGAGTAAAGAAAACTCCAAATGAGCCATAAAATGTCGGATCAATACAAGCATCATCCGTATACAAAAGCTCCACGCCACGATTCAGCCCACCCCATATATTAAAATCGCCGCATATCGGAGCTATTTCCATAGTTTGAGCGTTACTCACCCTGATATCCAGTTTCTGCTTTTCCCCTCTCCGAATCAGATGAGTCAGCTCTACGGTAAAAGAGGTATATCCACCTTTATGCTGAGCTACAAAATGATTATCCAAATACACATCAGCTACAGTCTGTGCAGCCTTTACGCGCAAGAAAACACGCTTAAAGTTCTCCGATGAAGGTACAACGATAAAACGTGAATAAGTTGACATTCCCCGATAATAATTCACATTACCAAACATCGCATCAGCAGCATTCCACGTATGCGGAAGATCAACCGTTACCTTATCCGCAGCCTGAGATTCATACCCGCGATTAAAAAACCATCCCCTATCTAATGACTCAACTTTCATTGCAGCCAGCTTCACCCCCGTAACACACCATAAAACAAGCAATATGCTCCACCTGATATTCCATCTGCCCATCTGTTTATCCTCCTTTATTACAATATATGATATTTTTCTATTTGTTCTATCCACAAGTCTGCCATCCGCTTATGTCCGGCAGGTGTCGGATGAATTCCGTCCCAAATCCAATAAGTATCCGGCAATTCCGGGTTTTCTTCCAGCAAACGGTGAAACATCGAAGCATATGGGATGAATACAGCTCCATAATCGGCTGCTATCTGTAAGGTTATTTTTCCCAGACGCTGTATCAGACTATCACGTAAAGCAAAATCTTCAGTCTTTTTCATATTTCCCGTACAAGCTGTAAATGGCTCACCCAATACAATCTTCACCTGCGGATTATCCTGACGCAGACTATCCAGCAAACTCCGATAAGTCTGTTCCCACGAAACAAAATCGAAAGCTTCACTGTCTTTTTTACCTAAATATTCATTCACATCGTTCGTTCCTATCAAGACAGAAACTACATCAGCATGTATCGCAAGAGCATCTTCCTTCCACCGGTTCTTCAAATCGTTCAATGTATTTCCGCTGATACCCCGGTTGAAGAACTGATATTCTTGCTCAGGATAATTACTTTGATAGTAAGAAGCACACAGATACATGTACCCACTTCCATAGATATGATTCATATCCCAATGATTGCGGACAGAAGAAGGTTGGGCACTTCCATCACTATTTCCCCAGTTACCATCAGTAATGGAATCACCGATAAACAATATTTTAGGTCCTGCGGCCCAAACATTAACCCCGCCAATTAACAGAAAAAATAACCAGACAAAAAATTTCATAGTAAAATAAGATTATAGATTTTATTATTAGATACCTACTTTATTCAACAAAAATAATGTTTTCTATGTACGTTAAATCATAAAAGAACAGGGAAATAAACAGGTTTGAAACATTTGAATACCCTATTGGAAACATTTTAGCTCGTGACAGGAAACAAAAGAACGGATACAGAAAATCAAAATCATGTATCTTTGTAATCGAAGTCAGGTAAAGACTTAGTAACTTTTTAACTTTAATGAATTATGCGAAACATTGGTATCTTACTTTGCGCCTTAGCTTGTTCTCTATGCGAAACATTTGCTCAGGGTTATAAAAACCCGGTAATTCCCGGATTTCATCCCGACCCTAGCGTATGTAAAGCTGGCGATGACTATTATCTGGTAAACAGCAGTTTTCAATATTTTCCGGGAGTACCTCTCTTCCATAGTAAAGATTTGGTAAACTGGGAGCAGATAGGCAATTGCCTGACACGGGAATCACAACTTAACCTGAAAGGAGCCAATGGAGGAAGCGGTATCTTTGCTCCTACCATACGTTATCACGAAGGAGTATTCTACATGATTACAACCAATGTATCAGGCAAAGGTAATTTTCTGGTTCACACAACCGATCCCAAAGGAGAATGGTCGGAACCCGTATGGCTGGAACAAGGAGGAATCGACCCTTCCTTGTATTTCGAAAACGGTAAATGCTACATGGTAAGCAATCCGGACGGTTACATCAATCTGTGCGAAATAGATCCGATGACCGGAAAGCAGCTCACACCTTCCAAAAAGATATGGAACGGAACCGGAGGACGTTATCCGGAAGGACCACATATTTATAAGAAAGACGGCTGGTATTACCTGCTCATTTCAGAAGGAGGAACAGAAGTAGCACATAGCATCACCATCGCACGCAGCCGTTACATTGACGGACCGTACGTAGGAAATCCGGCAAATCCGATTCTGACTCATGCTTGTCAGGCTGGAGAAACTAACCCTATCCAGGGTACAGGTCATGCCGATCTGGTAGAAGGTACAGACGGTTCATGGTGGATGGTTTGTCTTGCTTACCGTATTATGCCGGGATTCCATCATACCCTGGGACGTGAAACTTATCTGGCTCCCGTACGCTGGGACAAAGATGCATGGCCCGTCGTAAACGGAAATGGTACAATCCAGCTGGACATGAATGTTCCTACCCTTCCACTTCAGACAGTAAAGCAAAAACCCGAAACCATCACTTTCGAGAACAAACAATTATCCCCCGAATGGATGTACCTGCAAAATCCCAATATGCAGAACTATGAATTCAAGAACGGAAATCTCCGTCTGAAAGCAACTCCGGTTTCTTTGAATGAGCAAAAGAGCCCGACTTTTGTTGCTATCCGGCAAGAGCACTTCAATATGGAAGCCGCTATTTCTTTAGAATTAAAAGATGCACAAGCAAATGATGAAGCTGGTATCAGTGTATATATGGAATACCACTCACACTACGATTTGTTCGTCCGTCAGAACAAGGATAAAAGCCGTTCGGTTGTCCTTCGCTACAAACTGGGAGAATTGGAACATATCGAAAAGGAGATGCCACTAAACAGTAAAGGAAACATAGAACTGAATATTAAATCGGACATAAACTTCTATTACTTCGGCTATACAGAAAACGGTATTTATCATGAGCTGGGAAAAATGAATACCCGTTACCTCAGCAGTGAAACAGCTGGAGGATTTACCGGAGTCGTACTCGGACTATATAGTGTATCTGCTTCCACACAATCGAAAGCGTATGCCGACTTCCGATACATGAAATATAAAGGAGAATAAACATGAGAAAACTATACCTGTATATATTAGGAATATTCCTGATTCTTCCTCTTGCCATACAGGCACAAACGGAAAAGAGAATCAAGATAGCTTGTGTAGGTAACAGCATTACCGAAGGGTTTCTGTTGAAGAATCCTTCGGAAGAAAGTTATCCGGCTGCCCTTCAGAAATTACTGGGAAACAATTACGAAGTAGGCAACTTTGGCGTGACTGCTCATACATTGAGCCTGAAAGGAGATCTGCCTTATATGAAAACCACACGTTTTCAGGAAGCGCTGGATTTTCTGCCCAATATCGTAACCATCAAACTCGGAACCAATGATTCCAAGCCGCAGAACTGGCAGCATCATGCAACATTCAAGGACGATCTGAACCTGTTGATCGATAAATTCCAGGCACTTGCATCACATCCTCGCATCTACCTTTGTCTGCCTATTCCTTCTAACCGTAAAGAATGGGGCATCAACGACAGTATCATTGTAAACGGAATCATTCCATATATTCGGGAAGTTGCAGCCGAAAGAAGCTTACCCGTGATCGACCTCCATACAGCAATGCTTCCTTATTACCCACAACTCTACGTCGACGGAGTGCATCCCGACAAGTACGGAGCTGCTATTATTGCTGAAACATTGTATAAATGTATTACCGGAGAAGAACCTCATCCAACTCCAGGATGCAGTGACCAGACATTGTGGTACGACGAACCTGCTGCACAGTGGGAGGAAACTCTTCCGTTAGGCAACGGCAGACTGGGTATGATGCCCGACGGAGGAATCGGCAAAGAGCATATTGTTCTGAATGAAATCAGCATGTGGAGTGGGTCGGAAGCCAATTATCTGAATCCCGACGCTTCCAAAAGCCTGCCCGAAATACGTCGGCTATTGTTCAAAGGAAAGAACAAAGAAGCACAAGAACTGATGTATACCAGCTTTGTTCCTAAGAAACCGGAAAAAGGAGGAACGTATGGAGCCTTTCAGATGTTGGGCGATTTATTTTTGGAGCATCAGTACGGAGTACATGAAAAGGATGTTCCTGCTGATTACCACCGCTGGCTGGATTTAAGTAAGGGAATCGCATACACAACTTTCTCCCGCGGGAATGTAAATTATGTGCGCGAATACGTCGTTTCACGTGATAAAGATGTCATGCTGATACACCTGAAAGCAAACGTTCCTGGTTCCATCAATTTCAAAATGAATTTGAGCCGTCCGGAAAGAGGAAGCGTACGCAAACTGGCTGAAGGAAAACTGGAACTGTACGGCAGTCTGGACAGTGGTTCCTCGCAAGCGGAGGTCCGTTATGCTGCCATTGCCGGAATAACATGCAAGGGCAGGCAGACAAACCAGTCGACTGACGAACAGTCTATCACTGTACAAAATGCGGACGAAGCATGGATTGTAGTATCGGCAAAGACCTCCTTTCTGGCAGGAGAAATTTATGAAACGGAAGCAGACCGAATACTCAACGATGCATTGAAAAGCAATCTCTGCGAAACTGTATCGGAAGCAATCCTAAGTTACCAGGCTCTGTTCAACCGTGCAGGAATCCGTCTGCCCGAAAATGAAGTCGTTTCACATTTGACTACCGATCAGAGAATTGAAAGATTCCAGCAGCAGGACGATCCTTCGCTGGCAGCTCTTTACTATAATTACGGACGTTATTTGCTGATAAGCAGTACACGTCCGGGAAGCCTGCCTCCCAACTTGCAAGGACTTTGGGCTAACGAGCCGGGAACTCCCTGGAATGGCGACTATCATACGAACATCAATGTACAAATGAACCACTGGCCGGTAGAACAAGCTAATCTATCGGAACTATATTTACCACTGGTTGACTTAGTGAAACGCTTGGTCCCCAGCGGAGAAGAAAGTGCAAAAGCCTTTTACGGTCCGCAAGCAAAAGGCTGGGTACTCCACATGATGACCAATGTATGGAACTATACCGCTCCCGGAGAACATCCGTCATGGGGAGCAACGAATACCGGAGGAGCATGGCTTTGCGCACACTTGTGGGAACATTATCTTTTCAGTGGCGACCGGAACTATCTGGCAGATATTTACCCGATTATGAAAGGAGCTTCAGAGTTTTTCTACTCTACCATGGTACGCGAACCCAAACACGGATGGCTCGTTACAGCTCCCACTTCTTCACCCGAAAATGCTTTTTATCTACCGGGAAAAGACCGTACGCCTATCAGTGTATGTATGGGTCCAACAATGGATATCCAACTGGTACGTGAACTTTACACCAACGTGATAGAAGCTTCACATATTCTGCATACAGATACTGCTTATGCTGAAGCTTTGCAAGAGGCCATCGGGTTATTGCCACCTCACCAGATAAGCAAGAAAGGATACCTGATGGAATGGCTGGAAGATTACGAAGAAACGGATATTCATCATCGTCATGTATCTCACCTGTATGGTCTGCATCCGGGAAATCAGATTTCGATTCTTAAAACTCCCGAGCTGGCAGAAGCTTGCCGGAAAACCTTAAACCGACGAGGGGACGAAGGTACAGGATGGAGCCGTGCATGGAAAATCAACTTCTGGGCACGACTGGGCGACGGCAACCGCGCATATAAGCTGTTCCGCAGCCTGCTTTACCCGGCATATACGGCTCAGAACCCCACACAACACGGAAGTGGAACATTCCCTAATCTCTTTTGCTCACACCCACCCTTTCAAATGGATGGCAACTGGGGGGGGACTTCAGGTACCAGCGAAATGCTGTTGCAAAGTCAGGATGGCTTCATCCACCTGCTTCCCGCCCTGCCTGATTCCTGGAAAGACGGAAGTTTTTACGGACTAAAAGTAAGAGGAGGCGCCACAGTCGATCTTGTATGGAAAGATGGAAAGCCAGTACAGGCAACCATCACCGGAGGATGGCAGAACAATCTGAAGATGAAATGGCCCAAAGGAGTCAAAAAAGTACTCCTCAACGATACAGCCTGTCGCACAGACTCTTTCATCCCGTTCACTATAAAACAAGGAGAATGTATTACGTTCATATTCGAATAACTGATAAACAAACTATAACAACTAAAAAATAATTGACCATGAAAAACTTCAAGAAACTGGCACTGGCATCTGTGTTATGTACTGGTGTCTGCCTGACAGTAGGAGGACAAAAGCCGGCTCCGGCTATTCCCTCCGATCCGGTTATCGAGGCACATATTCAGGAATGGCTGAAGAAAATGACACTCGAAGAAAAAATCGGCCAGATGTGTGAAATCACCATCGACGTAGTGAGTGACTTCGAAGCTAGCAAGAAAAACGGATTTACACTGAATCCTGCCATGCTCGACACTGTAATTGGTAAATATAAGGTAGGTTCATTGCTGAATGTTCCGCTGAGTGTCGCACAGAAAAAGGAAAAATGGGCTGAAGCAATCAAACAGATTCAGGATTTGTCCATGAAAGAAATCGGCATACCTTGTATCTATGGTGTCGACCAGATTCACGGAACTACCTATACACTCGATGGAACCATGTTCCCGCAAGGCATCAATATGGGAGCAGCTTTCAATCGTGAACTGACAGAAAAGGCAGCAGCAATTTCTGCATATGAAACTAAAGCCGGCTGCATCCCCTGGACCTATGCTCCGGTAGTCGACCTAGGACGTGATCCACGCTGGTCGCGTATGTGGGAGAACTACGGTGAAGACTGTTACGTAAACGCAGAAATGGGTAAGGCTTCTGTCAGAGGTTTTCAGGGAAGTGATCCGAATCATATCGGCGAATATAATGTGGCAGCCTGCATGAAACATTACATGGGATATGGTGTTCCTGTTTCGGGTAAGGACCGTACACCTTCTTCTATCTCACGTAGTGATATGCGCGAAAAGCACTTCGCCCCGTTCCTTGCAGCTATCCGTCAGGGAGCACTGAGTGTAATGGTTAACTCAGGTGTAGACAATGGTGTACCTTTCCACGCTAACCGTGAATTGCTTACCGAATGGCTGAAGGAAGATTTGAACTGGGACGGTATGATTGTAACCGACTGGGCAGACATCAACAATCTGTGTACACGCGACCACATTGCAGCAACCAAGAAAGAAGCTGTCAAGATTGCCATCAATGCCGGAATCGACATGTCGATGGTTCCCTACGAAGTAAGCTTCTGCGACTACCTGAAAGAACTAGTACAGGAAGGTGAAGTCCCCATGAGCCGCATCGACGATGCCGTAGCCCGCGTATTACGTCTGAAATACCGTCTGGGACTGTTCGAAAATCCATATTGGGATATCAAGAAATACAACAAATTCGGTTCTGAAGAGTTTGCCCGTGTTGCTTTACAGGCCGCCGAAGAATCAGAAGTACTATTGAAGAATGAAGGCAATATCCTGCCGCTTGCCAAAGGAACAAAAATCCTGCTTGCCGGTCCAAATGCCAACTCCATGCGCTGCCTGAACGGAGGATGGTCGTACAGCTGGCAAGGACATCTAGCTGACCAATGTGCCGGTGCTTACAACACAATCTACGAATCTCTATGCAACAAGTATGGTAAGGAGAACATCATCTACGAACCGGGCGTGACTTACGCTCCTTACAAAAATGACAACTGGTGGGAAGAAAACCAGCCGGAAATCGAAAAATCAGTTGCCGCAGCCAGTCGTGCCGATGTGATTATTGCCTGCATCGGAGAAAACTCTTACTGCGAAACTCCGGGTAATTTGAGCAATCTGACCATGTCGGAAAACCAACGCAATCTGGTAAAAGCCCTTGCTGCAACCGGAAAGCCAGTCATTCTGATATTGAATCAAGGTCGTCCGCGTATCATTAACGACATTGTTCCACTGGCAAAAGCCGTAATTAACGTGATGCTTCCGGGCAATTATGGTGGCGATGCCCTTGCCAACCTGCTAGCCGGTGATGCCAACTTCAGCGGAAAGATGCCTTTCACCTATCCTAAATATATCAACGCATTGGCAAACTACGACTATAAGCCTTGCGAAAACATGGGACAGATGGGCGGAAATTACAACTACGACTCGGTAATGGATGTACAATGGGAGTTCGGATTCGGTCTGAGTTACACAACTTACAGCTACTCAAATCTGAAAGTCGACAAGACTTCTTTTACAGCCGATGACGTACTGACAGTCAGCGTCGATGTTACCAATACCGGAAAGGTAGCCGGAAAAGAAAGTGTACTGCTTTATTCAAAAGATTTGGTAGCAAGCAGCACTCCCGACAACATCCGTTTGCGTAATTTCGAAAAAATCGAACTCAATCCGGGTGAAACCAAAACCGTAACCATGCAACTGAAAGGCAGTGATCTGGCATTTGTTGGTTACGACGGTAAATGGCGTCTGGAAAAAGGTGATTTCAAACTGAAATGTGGCAACCAATGGACAGATATTCAATGCAGCGAAACCAAAGTCTGGGACACACCAAATAAATAATTTTCCAGAAAGTATTCATTTGAGAATCAATAAGTTTTAAAGTTTCCCTCGCCTATTCGTATTAGTTGAAAAAACTTAACGGAAAAGGCGAGGGATTTTTGTACAATTTTAAAAAAAACATCAAGATAAATCAGACAAAAGATGCTGTTCTTTTTAATAAAAGATCTGCATCTTTTTATTTTTAGACTCTTTGCTCATTCCTTCTTATCCCATCATATACTTTAATTTAGACATTGAATTAATCATATAAAACTACTTTACTTCTGTTTCTTGTATCTGCATAAAATATCAGCGGGAGAATAAATAAAAATACCCAACATATAATTATATTTGTAATTATAGAATTCAGGAAACCAGAGAAAACCAAAGTTTTTTTATTTATAATAACCTTTACCTAAGCTTATGAAGAAACACAAGCTTGCAGTGATTATTCTTTTCATCATCGGCACATTACCGGTAGCTGCACAAGACAAAGCTTCCTCCCTATCCTCTCGCTCCCCATTTATCATGTCGTTTTCAATAGGTCCTAATTTCAATACCGGAGGAAGTGAACATATTGGATATTTTGGATCACGCGCAGATGTTGCTACCCAGTTCGACTGGCGGATAGCTGTCGGATTTGCACGCCACTGGAACGCCTATCTGGATATAGGATTAAGCTTCTTCAAAATTCAAACAGATGATGTATGGAGCAACATCGCTCAAACCATAGGCGATAAATTGTTTCCCGGATTAAGCAGAATAAAACCTTCTGCCAGTATAGGTATCGGCTACATGGAAGAAATAGGAAGATGGCAGTTGATGCCAAGAATCGGTATAGGACGCATGAGTGCCGGAGGCTCTAAAAAAAACTCAAACCATTAAAGATACAACATATAAACTTGAAATAAGCCGTTCATCCACATTCCTCAATCCCGGAATATCAGCAGGATACCGTACTTCCAATCTGTGCAGTATAATTCTAGACGTCAGCTATCGCTGTCCGTTACAGTCCTGTAATACAATCTATACCGTAACAGAACCCGATCTGCCATCTGTAACAGAAACCGTAAAATCCCGTTCATGGTCAAACGATCTCAGCGTTTCTGTGGGCATTCAATTACATATGGGACTAGGCAAGAAAAGGTGAAAGTAAAAATTTTCCCCAGCCGGAACACAATCCAACTGGGGAAAACAACATTCAGTAATCCGAAAAAATAATCAAGATAAGCAGTTACTCAATTATCCTTAGTATATTCTTCAATATCATGAATAGCTTCTTTGGCTTTATGACGAACACGAATACAGTGTAAAATACCTCCGGCAGCTCCCAAAACAAAACCAACACTTCCTCCGTAACATATCATTTCACCTCCTACTTTCGGATAACTTTCAAACATAAACCAAACAATCCAGCATAAAGCAAACGGAATGCCGAAATAAAGCCATCTTAAATTCAGTTGGTTCATGCGAAGCAATGCCTTACTGATATCCAGCAAATTACCTTTTGATATGCAATCTATACCTACTCCCTTATGACTATATCGCTGGTAACATCCGGCAATAATTAAAAAGACAGAAGTAACAGCACAAAAAATCCATGAATATCCCATCAGCAAGAAAAATACATTACAATAAACAAGTGCAAAGACTATTAAAAAATACATGAACTTCTTCTTCCGGTTGATATAGGACACCTTATCTTGGGTAGAATGTCTAATTAACTTTTCACTAACAATGATTTCTTTAGCCAGCTTATCCTTCAGCAACTGAATCTGTTGCTTCATCTCGTCTAACTCACATCTATCTGCATAATTTTCCATGACAGTACATTTTAATGGTTCGACATTTTTTTCAATTCTTCCTTAATACGATACAAACGTACAGATACGTTCTTGGTGGAAATTCCGACAATAGCTCCAATTTCTTCGTAACTCATATTTTCCAGCCATAATAAAACGATAGCACGATCGAAGGGACTCAACCGGTGGATACGGTCGTAGAGCAAACGAATCTGTCGGGAATTTTCATCCTTATCCTCAAAAAGGTTGATATCCATGGTCAGAGGAACAGCGGGCCGCCTTTTCTTTTTCCGCTCACATGAAATACATGTATTAAAACTCACTTTCCAAATCCAGGTATTGATGTTACTGAGATTCTTAAAAGAATCATATCCTTTCCAAAGATTGATAAGTACTTCCTGAAAGAGATCACTCACTTCATCGGAATCTTTCGAGAACATAAAACACACTGTATAAATGGTACTTTTATGCTCTTTCACCATTTGCGCAAATGCAGTATCCAATATTTCCATATCGTATGAATTTATTTTTTGACCATTAGACGCCTGGAGTATCACAAAAACTACACAAAAGTAGAAACTTTTTTAAACGGAATATAAAAAACACAAAACTCAAAGATAGAATAATCCTAAATCTACAGTCTGCTTCAAACAAAACCTGTAACGATATCATTACAGTTTATTACACATAGAAAAAAAGAAAGTATCTGTTTCTGCAAGAATAAATCTTAAACAAATAAATACCACAATATATTTAGTTTAGACTTCAGATCTATAAATTGACATAAAAAAAGTCCCGTAAAACCTTAGTTTTACAGGACTTAACTTTATCAGCCTAGCGGAGAGACTGGGTTTTGAACCTACAACTCTAACCGCTTATATTTCAGCTACTTCGCTTTCAAAATTTCAAATAGGTAACGAAACAGTAACGATTTTCAGATGTTGGGCTTGTCCAACTTTGACCGCTGTTTGTCTGCCTAACTTTCGGGTTCAAAGATACGGCTTTCTTTTGAAACTCGCAAATATCTGATAATAAATATTTTTGGGTTAGTGCAAGGTGCAAGCTATATATATAAAATA
>ENA-OQJI01000015-OQJI01000015.1-human-gut-metagenome-genome-assembly--contig:-NODE-15-length-44599-cov-2.321663_pt1 | contig 44599 bp, 43 predicted proteins | sample MGYA00242602_ERZ504768 | MGnify/ENA primary metagenome ERZ504768 (study PRJEB26092, sample SAMD00036368) | human gut metagenome | host: Homo sapiens | study: EMG produced TPA metagenomics assembly of...
AAAAACAACAACAAACCAAAAGCTCTCCCCATAAACAAACCAAATTCATGGCTTAAAATATAAGCATACTCATTCCGTTGCTCTATCTTAGCAACAGCATCAATTGTACGCATCATTATAGGGAAATAAGCCAAATCAAATAATGGCTGAAATATTACTTTACATAAAACAAATAAAATAACACCTAATGCAGAATATAAAATACCATTACATAAAGTTCCTATAAAAAATAAGACTAAGCCACTGACAAATATCTTTATACGATCCTCAGGATGAGCGACACGCCCCAAGATATAAACCAATAAGGCAGTCAATGCTCCACTTATTCCTTGGATGACTCCCAAAATTCCTTCATCTCCTACTAACTTTAATACTAGAATAGCTGGAGCTGTAACCAAAAAGCCTTGTACCATTCCTTTCAACATAGCTAAGCCCAACATTTTCTTCCACAGATTCGTAAAGTGAAAATATAAAAAATTTAGTTTCTTGAGGATTTTTAAAATTTCCTTTCCACAATACAGAACATGCTATTAAAGTTATAAAAACAACTCCAAGAGTTACAGCCTGGTATGACATGTTAATATCAAAAACAATACCCCAAAATTCTTTTCCATTCATAAGACTAAGAAAAGCACCAATAACCAAAGGTACACCAATAGACGTTATAGAAAAGAAAAAGGACTCCAATCCAAAAAAGTAATTCCGGTTATCATCATTTGTATTATTCAAAGCTAACAAATAGCGATTTGTCCAGAAAAAACCAGAAGCTGCTCCCATAAAAAAACCAGCAATACCCAGTTCCACCATTCCCAATGACTTAATGGTCATCATCGCAAACATTGATAAACCGCTGACAAGAATGCCGGCTGAATATAATGTTTTCACATTATAGTAACGTAATAGAAAACCGTTGACGAAAGAAGTCGTAACAATACCTAAATACATTGCTAATTGATAAAAAGCAACCATTGTCGGATCACTGGTATTTCTCATAACATAAGCTCCGACAAAAATTTCTACAACAGGAAGAACTAAAGCATAAAATAAATTAGTTATTAACAGAACCTTCATATTATGCTCCTGTTGTCTAAAAAATAAATATTCTGTTTTCAGCTTATTCATCAGATTCCAACATTTAAAATATTAAGTATTTCTTTAACAGACAGTTCAGCTTTACAAATAACCTCATCACTTGCACCATAATATATTGTTATGGTATCCCCATCTACTAATTGTCCATTTGTAAATATTACATTGCCAAAAAAACCTGTTTGCTCATAAGAAGCAATAGGTTCCATAATCGGTTCTTTACTTCTAGCTAGTACTTTTGAAGGATCATTTAAATCAAGTAATAAAGCACCTAAACAATAACGATGATTAAAATCTGCTCCATGATAAATTTCCAGCCAGCCAGCTTCTGTTTTAATTGGAGCAGCTCCGGCTCCAACACGAGCGCAATCCCAAAAGCCATCACGTGTCGTAGCTACACATTTATGATTACCCCAATGCCGTAAATCAGGTGATTCTGCAAGCCAAATGTAATTACCGCCTAATTCAGGACTGCTAGGACGATGGAATGTATAATATTTATCATTTATCTTTTCCTCAAACAAAGCACAATCCTTATTATGAGGAGGTAAAATCATACCATAATGTTCAAATGTCTTCCAATCATTTGTATGCATCATTCCTACCCCTACTGCAACAGAAGAAACTTCTGTAAAGGTCAAATAAAAGCCATCTTTAGTAGAAGCAACACGACAGTCTTCAATACCGAAAGCTTCTAATTCCCCTTTTCCGAAAATTGGAGGATATCCGGGCTCATCATGAAAATGGATACCATCTTCACTTGAAACTAAACGAAGATAAGACATCGTTGTAAGATAATTTTTTCCCTTATAACCTATTACACGAGGGTCAGAAGCATCTAAATCCGGATCATTTTCTGCAAATGACATTACTTTAATTTGTCCTTGTTCATCATAAATAGGAAAGCTAATAATTCCTTCTTGTTGAACAGGACGTTCAGCCACTCTTAAAAGAAGCCATGTTTTACCTTTAAATTTAAAAACTCCAGGATTTAACAGACAAGTAATTTCCATATCATTTATTCCAGCTTTTAAATCTTTTGGGGAGAGCAGCGGGTTACTCTCACATCTTTTTGCTATATCCATAGTATTATATCATTTAAATTTTAGGCAAAAGTATAGTGATAGTAGTATGTTTTCGTTCACTATATTCTCAATTAAGTATAGGTATGCTGCATAACACAAATTCGAACAAATCATCTTTTTATATACAAAAAAGAGGAAGATAAAACAGATAACATATTGTATAAAAGACACTTAGCTCAGACGGCAAAAGTATATTATAGTATCAAAAAGGTATACTGAGATTAACAACAACATTGTTCCTGCATTTCAGATCAAAAAAATATCCCCGACATCTTTTCATTTAAAGAAATCGGGGATTACAAAAAACTATGATAACAAATTACAATTCCTTAATGCTGACAGCTACACCTCCACTCGGAGCAAGACGTTGTTTCAATTTTGTCTTATTAGTTACTTTCTTTGTAGAAATCACATATTCCTTTGGATTTGTACGCCAGTCAGCTGTTTTTCCATCGGCATAAATAGTTGCCTGATATTTTTTCCCAGCCGGAAGGAAACTCAAATCAATAACGGCTTCACGACTGTTTTCATCAGTAATTCCACCAATATACCATTCGTTCTTACCTTTTGCCTTACGGGCAATAGTGATATAATCACCCGGTTCAGCTTCCAAAATATATGTATTATCCCAGTCCACAGCTACATCTTTAATAAATTGAAAAGCATCTGGATATTTTTCATAATTCTGATATAAATCGGCTGCCATCTGAAGAGGACTGTACATCGTTACGTAAAGTGCAAGCTGTTTAACCAATGTAGTACCTAATTTAGCTTTGTTTGAGCCATAAACAGAAAGATCACCTTCAAAGATTCCCGGAGTATAATCCATCGGACCACCCATCAAACGGGTAAATGGCAAGATAGTCTGATGATCCGGACGGATTCCATTGAAGGACTCAAATTCCGTTCCACGTGCTGATTCTTGAGCTATCCAGTTAGGATATGTACGATACATACCAGTAGGACGTACAGCCTCGTGTGAATTAACCATAATATGATATTGTGCCGCTGTTTCTGCTACTCGATTATAATGGTTCACCATCCATTGTCCGTCATGATGTTCGCTACGCGGAATGATAGGACCTACGTAACCGGTCTTTACAGCATCATAACCATTTTCTTTCATAAAGCGGAATGCATCATGCATCTGACGTTCGTAATCGGCAACCGATGAGGTTGTTTCATGATGCATAATAATTTTTACTCCTTTTGATGCAGCATAACGCTGAAGCTCTTTCACATCAAAATCCGGATAAGCTTTAGTGAAACTATATATAAATTCCTTGGCATAAGCGTAATTGTCTTCCCAGCCTTCGTTCCATCCTTCTACCAATACTGCATCAAAACCATTTTTCGCAGCAAAATCGATATACTCTTTCACATGAGCCGTATTGGCACCATGATGTCCGTTCGGTTTCAACTTAGTATAGTCAGTTTTGCCGATTACGATATCTTGCGTATCAGTATAAGCCCATGTAGAACCTCCACCTGTAAAATACTCCCACCAAACACCAACATACTTGGTTGGCTTAATCCAGGAAGTATCTTCCAACTTGCAAGGCTCATTCAGGTTTACAATCAAATTCGAAGCCAGAATATTTCGAGCGTCATCACTTACAATAATCGTACGCCACGGACTGGTACTACCTGTCTGAATGTATCCCTTTGTTCCGTTTTTATCGGGAGTAAGGTGTGAACTCATCAGGAAAGTCTGTGCATCCAAATTCAGGTGCATAGCTGGATAATTAACTAAGGCAGCCTCATGAATGTTGATATAAAGTCCGTCATCCGACTTCAGCATCAAGGGTGTCTGTACAGCAAGATTAGGTGAAGGCGATTTACAGGCCAAAGCCTCATCACGTGCCTTGTCTATCAACTGCGGAACCTCCGACAGTTTAGAAGTTGTTATCTGAAACTCATTAGTATCATAGTCAGCCGGAATCCAGAATGCCTTATGATCACCGGCCAACTGGAATTCTGTTACTTCTTCATTAATAGTAAAATGGCGCAATTCCTTCTGTACCGGGAACTCATAACGGAACCCTAATCCATCATCGAACAAACGGAAACGGATATTCAGCAACCATCCCGTACCTTCTTGCTCCAAGGCAACAAACAATTCCTTATGATTATCACGAATAACACTATTCTGCCCCCATACAGGATTCCAAGTCGTATCGGAAGCATCCTCTTTTGTTTCTACAATACGGAAATTTTTGCTGAAATCGAACGATGGACGTATCTGAAAGCCCATCTTGCTTTCTTTTATTACATCCTTTCCTTTATACTTCAATGAATAAACCGGAGTTTTGTCAGCCGACAAATGAAAATCCATAACCAGATTTCCGTCGGGTGAAGTCAATGTTTGGGCTAAAGAAAATCCCACGCCAAACAGACAGATCATAACACACAGAATAAGTTTCTTCATAATATCTCTATTGATTAACGAAATTAATACTTTTGTAAATATAACAATTATCTGCTGATATACACTTACCGTACTTTTGAAAACTTCTTTATACCTTCAAAAAAGGCTTATCCAAAACATCCTCATCATAAATCAGAAAATATTTATTGTTTTTCGATAAATATTTTCTGATTCTCTTTTGTTCTTTAAAAATAATATCTACATTTGCATATCGAAAAACGATAAATATTTATCGAAAGCTAACACAGAAAAATAATTAAGAACCACAAACACGATGCAATTATGAAAAAGACATTATTAAGAAAAGCAGCTATGGCAAGCCTCTTCACCCTGATGACACTGACAGTCACAAAGGCAAACGCAAAAGGAACTTTCATTTATGGAGAAACAGACAACGGTTTGATTGTTTCTACCCTGAATGAGGACGGCAAAACACTTACTCCAAAATGGAAATACGAGTACCAGTACGACGAACAAGGACGACTGACCGAGAAGAAAGCATATCGATGGAATTTGCAACAACAGATGTGGACACCGGCCTATCTGCTCACTATTACATCGAACGACTCGATATGTATCATGGATTATGCCGAATGGAACAAACTTTTTTGTAACTTTGAGCGTAACCGCCAACAAAGTGTTTATTATGTAGACAGTTCGAACACTTTATTGACTTATTATAGCCGTTCATCCGCCTGCGGAATAAGTGAAAATAACAAATAACTAAAATTCAATTATTATGGGACGCACCATCAAATTATTGCTATACTACTTTGCCTACCAACTGGCATTCATGGGAGTTTTTTCTGTGCGGATATATGATCTTCCATCATACCACAGAATTACCTCAATCTACCGACTCTACTTACATCACCCTCATCTTACTGGCACAGGTTCTATCTACAGCCGCTGTAGGTATCCATCTGATAGTGGGAAAATATGTACCACTCGACCGAAAGACTTGGGCGTATTATAATTCCGGTAAAGTTCTGATTGCCGCTATCCTATTAATTGTAGGTATGGGATTGTGGAGCAATTACCTGAACGAGCTGGCCGACTTGCCCAATAACATGCAGGAAATTTTCGCTATGATGATGCAACATCCACTGGGAGTCGTGGCAATCACCATCATGGCTCCTGTTGTAGAAGAGCTATTATTCCGCGGAGCCATCCAAGGACACCTGCTGCGCAAATGGAAGAAACCACTTTGGGCCATCGTTGTATCGTCACTGATATTCGGTATCGTACATGGCAACTGGGTACAAGCTCCTTTCGCTTTCGTGGTAGGTCTGGCCTTAGGCTGGATTTATTATCATACAGGTAGTCTGCTTCCCGGCATATTGATGCACTTCGTCAACAATAGTACTGCTGTTTTCAGCTTTTGGCTTTCCGATGATCCGAATGCCACAATGGTTTCTACCTACGGTCTCGAAGGAGCCGCACTCATGGCTGTTGCAGGAGCGATACTTACTTTCGTATGTATCAAGTACATCCAAAAACAACTTCCACAACCTGCAACATGGAGAGAAGAACAACCCACAAGTACAATCGAATAATACCCCGAATTTATGAAACATCTCAGCATATTAGGTATATTGGCCATTTTTGCCTTAGCTCTAAATCTCTATTTTGCCATAGGCAGTAATTTTAATGATTTCAAACAAGGATTTGAAGATGGACAAAAGAGCTCTACTTACGACACACAAGCAGATTCACACGGATTTAGGGCAGAAATAAGAGTTACTCCTATCTCCACTCCAAGTGATAGTCTGAATTTACAATTACCCGGTAAAACTGTAAAAGCGCCCTATCAGGTTTCAGAAGTTACCTGTCTGATCAAAGAAACTCCGACAATGCTAATCACTATAATATTTTCAGCTTTGGGAGTCATCGTATTATCTGTTTATGGTGTCTACTGTCTGATACGTGTACTGATATGTATCACACGACAAGATATTTTTTCCCGCCGCAACATCCGATGGCTTCGCTGGATAGCTTACGGCCAGTTAGCAGTCACTTCCCTCTCGTTTTTATTAGACTGGAGCATCGAGCAGGCAGTTCTCGCGCAAGTATCCCTGCCAGGTTATCAAGTAACGGGTGTCACCCCGATACCCCTGCAATGGGAGTCAGTCATCCTGATCGTATTACTTACAGAGATTTTTGCCACAGCCGTCAAGATTAAAGAAGAAAACGATCTAACCATATAACCATATATCGCCTATGAAACCGAAAAGCAATTATTCACGCCCGATGGCGGCCATTTACATTATTATAAGTTTTCTAGCCACACTCTTCGTATTAGAATTGATTTGCTTCCTCACCTTCTATCCACTTTTGGAGAACAGGTTTCTGCGTATATTTGCAAGCTTAATATGGCTTTATGCCGGAGCTTTTGCCTATTATAAATTAACCCACCGTTATACCAAATGGTGGAAAAGACTAAACAACCAATAAACAGTATGCCGATTATAGTAAACCTTGATGTAATGATGGCGAAACGAAAGATTTCGCTGGGAGAACTTGCCGAAAAAATCGACCTTACTCCCGCCAATCTTTCCATTCTGAAAACAGGAAAAGCCAAAGCTGTCCGATTTTCTACTTTGGAGGCAATCTGCAAAGAACTCAATTGCCAGCCGGGAGATATATTAGAATACAGACCGGAAGAGTAAAGCTCTTCCGGTAAAAGGCTGTCAAATAGTAAAGAATAAACAATTCTTATAGCCGATAATCCATTAATTGTCCGTATCTTTGCAGCCGAATTAGATATTTGAAATAAATGAAGACATTTGAAGAACTCGGCGTTTCCGCAGAAATACGCCAGGCAATCGAGGAAATGGGTTATGAAAATCCCATGCCTGTACAAGAAGAAGTTATACCGTATCTGTTAGGAAACCGCAACGACGTAGTGGCTCTGGCACAAACCGGAACCGGAAAAACAGCCGCATTTGGTCTGCCGCTGATACAAAAAATCGATGTAACGAAACGAATCCCCCAAGACTAGTGCTTTGTCCTACACGAGAGCTTTGCTTACAGATAGCAGGCGATCTGACTGATTATTCTAAATACATCACCGACTTAAGAAATTCTCCCCGTATATGGAGGCTCTTCTATTGAAAGCCAGATACGTAGTCTGAAACAAGGTGTACACATTATCGTAGCTACTCCAGGACGTTTGATAGACTTAATGGAGCGTAAAGTTGCACGCCTGGAAACTATCCGCGATGTGGTAATGGATGAAGCCGATGAAATGCTGAACATGGGATTTACCGACAGCATCAACGCTATTCTGGAGCAAGTTCCAGAAGATCGTAACACCTTGATGTTTTCAGCTACCATGAGTCCGGAGATTGCCCGTATTGCTAAAACTTATTTGCATAATGCCAAAGAAATCACAATCGGGACAAAGAATGAAGGAAGCAAAAACGTACATCATATCGCCTACATCGTACATGCAAAAGATAAATACCTGGCATTAAAGCGAGTTGTCGATTATTATCCACAGATTTACGGTATTATTTTCTGCCGTACCCGTAAAGAAACTCAAGAGATTGCCGACAAGCTGATTCAGGACGGCTATAATGCCGACTCTTTACATGGTGAACTAAGTCAGGCACAACGTGACTTGGTCATGCAGAAGTTCCGTCAGCGCTATTTGCAACTGTTGGTTGCTACCGATGTAGCTGCACGTGGACTGGATGTAAATGACTTGACTCATGTCATTAATTATGCTCTTCCTGATGATACAGAAAGTTATACACATCGAAGCGGACGTACCGGACGTGCCGGAAAGACAGGTATATCTATCGCTATCATCAACCTGCGTGAGAAAGGTAAAATGCGTGAGATAGAACGCATTATCAACAAGAAATTTACAATAAGCACACTGCCTAGCGGAAAAGAGATTTGCGAACAACAGCTTATCAAGGTAATTGATGACATCGAAAAAGTTAAGGTTAACGAAGACGAAATAGAAGCTTTTCTACCAGGAATCTACCGAAAACTGGAATGGTTAAGCAAGGAAGACCTGATTAAGCGAGTGGTATCCATGGAATTTAACCGCTTCCTGGAATACTACAAAAATGCTCCGGAAATAGAACAGCCTAAAGCCAACGAAAAGAGCAATGAAGCTAAAGAACGGAAAGATCGTGGAAGCGACCGTGAAAAAGTGGCACGCAAGGCTGAAAAAGGCTATACCCGTCTGTTCCTGAATTTAGGAAAGACCGATGGCTTCTATGCCAATCAGATCATTGAGCTGATAAACCGCAACTTGAAAAAAGAGCATATTCAGATTGGTAGAATCGATCTCATGCAGAATTTCTCTTTCTTCGAAGTTGTAGAAAGTCAGGCATCGATGGTAATGAAAGCACTGAATAAGGTAACCCTGAACAAAGGTCGTAAGGTTATTGTAGAAATAGCTGGAGAAAATACGGGAAAAAGCGATAAAAGTGGTAAAAAGCGTGGTAAGGAAAGCGTAAGAGAAGAAAAAACAACCAAGAAAAAAGAAACCAAATCCGCAGAAAAGAAAAAAGATAAACCTAGCCGTGAAGAACGAGGCTATACCGCCGCACGTGGTCCTAAGAAGAAAGATGACTGGAAACAGTTCTTCCAAAATGACAATCGTCCTTTGCGTGGTGAAGAGCCGGACTTTGCAGAAGAAGGCTGGGCGAAACGAAGTAAGCGCAAAAAATAAAAATTCATACGATAAATATTTGAAAAGCCCGCCGATTGACTTGTGTGTCAAGGGCGGGCTTCTATATCAGTTATACTTCTACTATTCTACAACCAGACGAAGCTTTTTCGTTCCTGTGCGTGCCTGAAGCCATTCCAACATTTTTTTCTTTCTCTTGTTTGGAAAGAGTCCGGTCGCAATCAACAAAAGCATAAGTTAAGGTATCCATACGAAGACTGTCTACACGAAGCTGAAGACTCTTTGAAACAGAAATTGTTTTTATACATGGGAAAAGAACCTTAATCTCCTGCCCCATCTTCTCATTCATCAAGTTCGAACCTGTAAAATCTGGTAACAAACGATTCAGTGAGTCAAGTGCAGCCTGTTGTGACATAAGCTGTTTCTCACTATTTTTATAAAATCCTCCATTACCATCGACTTGATATTTCCTATATCCATCGCACCGGCTCCATTAACTCCCTGAAAAACGACCAATTTTGTCTGATCCAGCTTATAATCAGCAAGTTTATTCCGCGCATTCTGTATTTGTTCCTCTGAAACTTCCTTTCCGATAAATACCACTTTAATCTCCCGTTTGTCAAATGAGATTTCACGATTCAGAATCTGAGAATCCGGAAATTGGAGTTCAGAAGTAATAAAGTTGTTAGCAGAAGAATGATAAATCGTTTCACGTACAATGTTATATGTCAGATAAACGGCCGGACACATGGTAGCAATTGCAATACCGATGATATATTTCCGGACCAACTTTTCTCTTACCTTATCAACAAACTGCTTACGCTGGAAATGCATTACCCGCACTCCTATATAAGTAGCCAGACTGATAAAAACAGAATTAATAAAATAAAGGTAAAAAGCTCCCAAGAAATAAAGCAGGTTGCCTGTTGCCAGTCCAAATCCGGCAGTACAAAGCGGAGGCATCAACGCCGTAGCAATGGCAACTCCCGGAATCACGTTTCCTTTTTCTTTTGTAGCCAATGCTACAATACCAGCCAGACCACCTACCAGAGCAATAAACACATCATAGATAGTAGGTGATGTACGCGCAAGCAGCTCCGACTGAACTTCATCAAGCGGAGTAAATGAAAAATAAATCGTTGCGGTAGTTACACTAAACAAAGTTGCCACCAGATAACTTTTCAATGAACGTTTCATCAGCTCAAAGTCATTCAACCCGACAGCAAGTCCTACTCCCATAATCGGTCCCATCAGCGGAGATATCAACATTGCACCGATAATTACCGCCGTAGAATTCACATTCAACCCAAGTGAAGCAATAAAAGTAGCAAAAATAAGTACCCACAAGTTTGTACCTTTAAACTCCACCCCATTCCGGATGGAATCAACAGTCACCTGTTCATCTTCCTTGCTACGGTTCAAGTCCAGATATTCATTAAAAAACTTCCTGATAATAAATTTTTTATCTCTTTCCATAACCTAAAACTGTGTTTTATTTAACAAAACGGTTCACAAAAGGGATTGTTTTCAAAGGTAAATCTTTTTTTAATATATAGGCGATAAACATCAACAATAATAAGGTACGGAACACTAATCTTAATCCAACATTAGATATTATAACCTCCTGAGAAAGAACAAATAAAACAGCAGCCAGTATCAGATAAACAGCCATATCCTTTAAAGGATAGCTGACCGGATATTTTTTCTGTCCGATAATATAAGACAACAAGGTTATTACTCCATAACCGGCCACTGATGCCCATGCAGAAGCGACATATCCATAAGTCGGAACCAACCATATATTCAATGCCAGAATTACCGCACATCCGATGATTGAAAAATATGCTCCCCATTGTGTTTCATCCGTCAGTTTATACCAGAAAGACAAGTTAAAATAAATACCCTTAAATATTTCTGCCCCCATTACGATAGCTACTACACTCAGTCCTTCCCAATAATCACGCGCTACCATATAACGAAGTATATCCATATAAAACATCACAGCAAGAAAAGCCAGTAAGGAGAAGATAAAGAAATACTTCATTGCTGCCGAATACATCTTACGGTTATCTCCTTCCTTGTTTTTACCAAAGACAAAGGGTTCGTAAGCATAACGGAAAGCCTGGGTAAACATAGCCATTATCATAGCCACTTTACTGGTAGCACTATATATTCCAAGCTGCACCAACCCTTCCTGACGGTCATCGAACAAGAATGGATAAATCATTTTGTCAATCGTCTGGTTCAATATGCCCACCACTCCGAAAACCAAAATCGGGAATGAATAAGAAATCATCTGTTTCAGCAGAACTTTATCCACACGATAAGAAAAACCTCTCAGTTCCGGAATGAAGAAAAACATCTGTACCAGCGACATGATCAGATTCGACACAAAGATATATCCTACCAGATATTCCGGACGGTAAAACCATGAAACCAGCTGATGGGCATGAACATCCAGCCACGGACACAACAAGAGGAAGAAAAGATTCAGGAGAATATTACCAATAATATTGAACAGCTTGATAGATGCAAACTTTATCGGACGTTTTTTGTATCGCAGATAAGCAAACGGAATACACTGAAATGAATCCAGTGCAACCACAAGCACCATCATCGCAATATAATCGGGATGGTCGGGATACTCCAGCAATGAGGAAATGGGATGCAGGAACAGCATACACAGTATAACAAAAATCAGCGAAAGCCCACCTACAAAAATCAACGTATTGGCATATACCTTTTCCGGATGTTCACCCGACTTATTGGCAAAACGGAAGAATCCTGTTTCCATACCAAATGTCAGAAAGACCAAGATAAGTGCCGTATATGCATACACATTCGACACCACACCGTAACCACCTGTCGATGCTGGTATTACTGCTGTATAAAGCGGCACAAGCAGATAGTTAAGAAAACGTCCTACAATGCTGCTCAATCCATAAATAGCCGTATCTTTTGCTAACGATTTCAGTCCAGCCATAGTCTATAAAAAATAAAAGTGTGTGCCGCTGTTATGGCACACACCATAATTAATCATCAAAAAGTGTTTTTACATTATTATATATACTCCGTCCCAGATGCTTATAAGCCAGCTCCGTAACTTCTCGTCCGCGTGGAGTCCGCTTCAGAAAACCTTCCTTTATCAAGAATGGCTCGTACACTTCTTCCAACGTTCCGGGATCCTCCCCAAGTGCCGTAGCAATCGTTGTCAGTCCTACCGGACCTCCCTTGAACTTATCAATAATGGTACAAAGTATCTTATTGTCTATCTCATCCAGTCCGTAACGGTCAATATTCAGCGCTTCCAGTGCATATCGAGCTATTTCCACATCAATCCTTCCGGAACCTTTCACCTGAGCAAAATCACGTACACGACGTAACAAGGCATTGGCAATACGGGGAGTACCACGACTGCGCGAAGCAATCTCGCCTGCGGCATCTACATCACATGGAATACCCAAGATACTGGCCGAGCGCAAAATAATACGCGACAATACCGCATCATCGTAATATTCCAAATGGAGATTAATTCCGAAACGCGCACGGAGCGGAGCGGTAAGCAATCCACTGCGGGTAGTAGCTCCCACCAGCGTAAACGGATTCAAGTCCAGCTGAATGCTACGTGCCGACGGACCTTTGTCTATCATGATATCAATCCGGTAATCTTCCATTGCCGAATATAAATACTCCTCCACCACCGGGCTCAAACGATGTATTTCATCAATGAACAATACATCATTCGGTTCAAGACTTGTCAGCACACCGGCAAGATCACCCGGCTTATCAAGTACAGGACCGGAAGTTACTTTAAATCCAACCCCCAGTTCATTGGCAATAATATTGCTCAATGTTGTTTTTCCCAATCCGGGAGGACCATGAAGCAACACATGGTCAAGCGCTTCAGCACGAAGCCTGGCTGCCTTGACAAAGATACGCAGATTGTCGACTACCTTATCCTGACCACTGAAGTCACCAAACTGTAGTGGTCGGAGGGCATTCTCGAAATCCCGTTCTTTTCCTGTAGGTTTATAATCACGTATGTCGAATTGTTCTTCCATAATGATGCAAAAGTACAAATAAATCGTGTGAAGAACGATATAAAAAACTTTATCTTTGCAAGAACTACAACTAACTTTTTCACTTTAAAGCCTATGAACGAATTTAGCACCAATCATCTGGTATTTTTCTCTCCGACTCATACTTCTGCTAAAATAGCACGTGCTATTGGCGAAGGAATTGGTATGGGAAGAAGAATTGAAACCGACCTGACACTCGATGAAAGTGACTCACCTATCGAAATAAACGATTCACTTACAGTCATTGCTGCACCTGTATATGGCGGACGTGTTGCTCCGGTTGCCTTACAACGCATCAAGCGCCTGAAAGGTAACAACTCCCCGGCAATCGTCGTAGTGGTATATGGTAACCGCGACTATGAAGATGCCCTGTTGGAACTGCGTGACACAGTAGCATCATTGGGATTCACTCCTCTCTCGGCAGGAGCATTTATCGGAGAACACAGTTACAGCACAGCCGAAATGCCTGTTGCAGCCGGACGCCCCGATGCGACTGATTTACAAACAGCCCGCACATTCGGAGCCGACAGTTTGAAAAAACTGGAAAAAGCAATGCAGAATTCAGAAGCATTAAGCACACTGACTCCTTCCCTGCAAGCAGGATGCCGGTTAAAAGCTATGGGTGATAAATTGTCTATGCTGATTGGATCTTTTTTTATAAAAGGTACTTCTCCTTATAAACTGATACAGGCTTCCAGACCATCAGCTCCAGTCTGCAATGAAGATTGCTTTGTTTGTGGAGAATGTATAGAGGTATGTCCTACCCATGCCATTCGTATCAGCGACGACGGCAGCCATATCGAAACAGATGTAAACCGCTGTATACGCTGTTGTGCCTGTGTAAAAGAATGTCCTAACGGAGCCCGTATCTATAACACTCCGTTTACAGCTATTTTACACGAGAAATTCAGCACACCACGTCAGCCTGAACTTTTTCTATAAAAAAGAAGTTAATATTTCGTCTTATACAAACGGCAGATTTTACAACATGGAAAAAGAGAAACGAATACTAGTAGGAATGAGTGGAGGAATTGACAGTTCCGCTACCTGCATTATGCTACAAGAACAAGGTTATGAAGTTGTAGGTGTGACTATGAGAACCTGGGATATACCTTCCCACTTTTCAACTCCGGAACAAGAGCAACCCGACGAAATATTAGAAGCAAAGGCTCTAGCCGAACGTCTGGGTATAGAACATCATGTTGCCGATGTCCGCGAGGAATTCCGCAATGTCATCGTACAATATTTTATCAACGAATACATGAAAGGACGCACTCCCAATCCTTGCGTCATGTGTAACCCGCTGTTTAAGGAACGCATCTTATGCGAATGGGCCGACCGTACCGGCTGTGCACAGATTGCCACAGGACATTACTGCCGACTGGAAGACAGAAAGGAGCACCGATATATAGTAACCGGTGATGACCCGACAAAAGACCAGTCATATTTTCTATGGAAACTTCCACAAGAGATATTGAAACGTATGGTGTTCCCATTAGGAGGAATGATCAAAACCGAGGTAAGGGCTTACCTCGCAGAAAAAGGCTTTGAAGCCAAAGCCAAAGGAGGAGAAAGCATGGAAGTCTGTTTCATCGATAAAGATTACCGGGACTTTTTAAGAGAACACTGTCCGGATATCGACGAACGAATCGGAACAGGATGGTTTGTCGACAGCAAAGGACTGAAGTTAGGTCAGCACAAAGGTTTCGCCTATTATACTATCGGACAGCGCAAAGGACTGGAAATCGCACTCGGACGTCCGGCGTATGTTCTGAAAATCAACCCTGCCAAAAACACAGTCATGCTGGGAGATGCCGAACAGTTGAAAGCCGAGTATATGCTTGTAGAAGATATAAATGTAATAGATTTACAGGAATTGCTGGAATGCCCCGACCTGTCCGTACGAATCCGCTACCGTAGTCGCCCTATTCCTTGTCAGGTTATCTTACTGGATGAAGGACACCTCCTTGTAAAATTCAAGGCTGAAGCTTCAGCCATCACTCCAGGACAGTCGGCTGTTTTCTATGATAAAGGCCGTGTATTAGGTGGAGGATTCATCGCTTTCCAACAAGGCATAAAGAAACTGATAGCCGAAAATGAAGAAAAATTCTAGTGTTTAACCCTTCATGCACCTGACAAAACATATCTTCCTGGAAGCATGTTTTGTCAAGTACGTGAAGGCACACGAAAAATATGCCGAGAAATCAGGAAAAACTTCTCGACATATTTTTAAAATTTGTACAAAAAATCAAGTATTTTACATGAAGTTTTTGAGGCACTTCAGCATTAGCGGTAAGACTCCGCAAATTCCTTTGATACAGAATTACTTACACTCTTACACACGTCTGCACTGAAATCCATTCCGCAGCGGATGATTGCATCCCAATCCGCTTCCGTCAGTTCGGCAAGATCAGCCCGACGGACACGATATTTCAGCAACCCGTATACCACACCTGCATTAAAATTATCGCCAGCCCCAATGGTACTTACCGCTTTCAGCGGAGTCACCGGATAATCCTTACATACATGTTTCGTACGCAAACGGACATCACCATCAGCATCGGTACAGATAAAGTTCGGACAGTAGAATCCTACATGATTGCTGTACACCTTGTCAGCATCCGGCTGACGGAACATATTCTGAAAATCTTCTGTCGAACCCCTTAAGATATCGGCATACTCAAAATTCTCTATAATAGTAGGCATCAACTTAATAGCCTCATTAGCATGCGTACTGCGGAAGTTGACGTCATAATATATGATTGCGCCTGCATCATGAGCACGGTCAAGCAACTCTTTTACTTTATCACGCAACACAGGAGTAATAGCAAAATAAGAACCGATCATGATAATATCATCACTCGATATTTCAGGCATATTTACTTCCAGCCTCTGGCGAGGATAGTCTTTATAGAAAATATACTCGGCATCATTCCGTTCGTTCAGAAAAGCCAGCGACACCGGCGACTTTCCCTCCGGGAAGACATTCACATTTGCCGTATCAACTCCGTTTTCGCGCATGTTTGCCAGAATCATCTCTCCCACACGGTCGTTTCCCGTTTCACTGATAAAAGTAACATTCTGTCCCATTCTTCCCAGTGAAATTACAGCGTTATAAACAGAGCCGCCCGGGACAGCCGCCTGTGGCTGTCCGTCGCGGAACAGAATATCAAGAATCGTTTCCCCTATACCGATAACCTTTCTCATAAGCAAAAATCTGTTTATTTACTCAACGCACGGGAACGCTCGCCCAGATAACCTCCATGATGGCGCTTGCTATATTCTTCAATAGTAAATCCGGTCTGCTTCATAGTTTCTACCACCAGTATATCTCCGATAACAGTCATGATGGTAGTAGAAGTAGTAGGAGTCATACCCAACGGACAAACCTCGTCCGGATGTCCGGTAGCAAGACAGATATCCGCTGCTTCAGCAAGCGGACTTTCCGGATTTCCGGTAATGACAATCTTCTTCAACGACGGATTCAAACGACCAGCCAAATCGGTCAGTTCCACGATTTCACGCGTTTTACCCGAATTGGATATAAGAAGCAGCAAGTCATTTTCCTGCAAAATTCCCAAATCGCCATGTTGAGCTTCACTGGGGTGAAGAAAAACAGCAGGAATACCCGTAGAACAAAAAGTAGTAGCAATGTTCATGGCAATCTGTCCGGCCTTTCCCATTCCACTGGTTACCAGCTTTCCTTTTTTGCGGTGTACTTGTTCTACAATCAGCTCAACGGCCTTCTCGTATGCATCTGTTACGGGAATATTCAATACAGCCTGTGCTTCACGCTGCAACAGTTCGTGAATAGATGAAATCATATTATGATGAGTTTAGTAAATTAATATTCGAGTAATTGTTTCAGCTCATCGAAAGTGTTGGCCACAGTGAAATAATTTTTCAGCGGGCGATGAGCGAAGTGTTGTGTTTCCAGCCCGGCAAGAAATTCAAGAATCCCGTTCCAGAAACCATTAACATTATAAAATATCACTTTCTTTTCGTGATAACCTATTGTGGCGGCAGCATGACATGAAATATTTCATCGAGCGTTCCCACTCCACCAGGCAACGCAACAGCCACATCTGCTTCTTGCAGCATGATATCCTTACGGTCACTCAGATTGACAGCACGAAACGTCACATCAAGCAAACCGCTGACAGCCCCCCTTTCTTCCAGCTTGGTAGGAACTACTCCCATTATCATAGCTCCATTTTCTTTTGCAGAGCGGGCAACAGCCTCCATAAGTCCTGTATTCGAACCTCCATAAATGAGCCACTTTCCGGTTTTACCAATCCATGCACCCAGTTCGGAAGCTTTTTCGGCATAAATCGGATCGATGTGATCGGAAGCCGAACAGAATATTGCAATTTTATTCATAATACCTTAATTTATATAATACCGCAAACGGCCAGGAACAGCCAGTGCAGTCTGTAGCGAAGAAAATCAATATACCTGCAAATATCTGTATTTTTTCAGTTACGACAATAAGTATTATTGTATTTTTGCAACGAAAATCCATGCAAAGAAGAAAACTCATGCCATACAATACTTTTATTTTGCCAAACGGACTGCGTATTATCCACGCTCCCAGCCCTACCAATGTAACATATTGCGGATTTGCCGTCGATGCCGGAACGCGTGATGAATTTACCAACGAACAAGGGATGGCTCATTTTGTAGAACACCTTATATTTAAAGGAACCCGCAAACGCCGTGCATGGCATATCCTGAATCGCATGGAAAATGTAGGAGGCGATTTGAATGCCTATACTAATAAGGAGGAAACAGTTATATACAGTGCCTTCCTGAAAGAACATTTTTCCCGTGCCGTGGAATTGCTGACAGACATTGTTTTCAACAGTATCTTTCCCGAGCAGGAAATAGCCAAGGAGGTAGAAGTCATTATCGATGAAATACAAAGTTACGAAGACAGTCCCGCTGAACTGATATTCGATGATTTTGAAGAACTGATATTTCCCAACCATCCGTTGGGGCGAAACATACTAGGTAAACCGGAACAACTCCGGCACTTCGGAAGTCAGGATGCACTTTACTTTACTGGAAGATATTACAAGCCTGCCAACATGGTATTCTTTGTTCAGGGGGATATCGATTTCAAACGGGTAGTTCGCACCATAGAAAAAGCTACGGCAGACATTCCTTTTTCAAACGTAGATAATTACCAACGTCAGGCGCCACATGCCTACCTGCCCAAGCAACTCACCCTACACAAAGACACTCATCAGGCACACGTAATGATTGGTGGACGTGGATACAATGCCTACGATGAACGACGAACAGGTCTTTATCTACTTAACAATATCCTAGGAGGACCCGGAATGAACAGCCGGCTGAACGTTTCACTGCGTGAAAAGCGCGGGCTTGTATACAATGTAGAATCGAACCTGACAGCTTACACTGACACCGGAACATTCTGCATTTACTTTGGTTGTGATCAGGAGGATGCCGATTACTGTACCGAACTCGTACATAAAGAACTTAAAAAGTTATGCGACCGTCCGCTTACAGCCACACAACTACACGCTGCCAAAAAACAAATCATCGGACAAATCGGAGTAGCAAGTGACAACTTTGAAAACAATGCACTCGATATGGCAAAATGTTTTCTTCACTATAAGCGCTGCGAAGGTAAGGAAGAAGTATTCCGCCGTATCGAATCGTTGACTTCCGCTCAGTTGCTAGATATCGCCAACGAGATGTTTTCTGCCGAGCGTTTGTCAATATTATCATATAAATGAAATACACACCCGTTTTTATTTGTCTATTTGTAAAATAGAACTATAAAAACAAACAAATATTACAAATTGACAAATAAAAACTTTTGTCAATCGTACATATTTTATAAATTTACCCCGTAGCAAGTTAACAGATTTTATCTATACATAAAAAACATTATGGGGGAAAACGTTATTATACTTGAAATCACATCAGGCATATGCTGCATTCTGACAGCTGTGTTCCTGCATTTTTCTGCCATACCCAGAAATAGTAATAAGAGAAACTATCAAAAAGGATATACATTAGTAAAAGTAGCGTCCCTGGTTTTGGGTATATCGGCGTTGCTGTTTGCTATTGCAGGAGAGTTTATGCCGGCATGCGATAAGCAAGCCTTTATACAGATAATTCTTCCGGTAGAAACTTTGCTGGTCTTCTGGGTGTTTGTATATCCGCTGTACGAAAGAGAGCGGCTCAAGCATTTCCTTAAGCATCAGGCGTTTTATACAGCAGTGCTATGCGCGGCTAATATCGGTTATCTCTTTGTATTAAAAGAATGGGTAGGAGAATGGTTCCACTACCTGCTGGTAGCATGTTATGTGGTTCAGTTCACTTTTTACACCATTATATATATACATATTTCGCGGATTTGGCTGAATAAGAAAAATGCAGACTCCGGGAGCTTCAAAAAATATCCGTTCCGTATATGGATGGTAGCATCTATAATAGGTGTTATGGGAATAGTGGCCGAAGTCTTTCTGAACGAGATCTATTTACAAATATTCACTTTCTGCTATACCTTGTTTTTTATTTCACTCGGTATACAGTATCATAATTATAGCATTGTGGCTCCGCAAGATACACCCGTTAAGGAATCGACTGTTAATGAGGATGTTACCGTGAAGCCAGATCCTTCTAAGCCCGAAGAGAAGAGGCATGGACAAGGAAGTGATGTCATTAAAGAAAAAATTACAATCTGGGAGCAGCATAAAGGCTATCTCCAGCTGAGTGTTACCATTCAGGATTTGAGCCGTGAGATAGGAATAAACCGTACATATTTGTCAAATTACATAAACGAAACATACCAGAGCAACTTCAACGGATGGCTAAACGACCTCCGCATTGAAGAGGCAAAGCAAAAGATGCTTTCATCTCCCGAAATAAACCTGAGCGACCTTGCTGAAATGGTAGGTTTTGCAGATCAGGCACATTTCAGCAAGCAGTTCAAACAGAAAGAAGGAATACCTCCTTCCGTATGGAAGAAAGAACATCGCGCCAAAAGTGAAAAAGATTAATATTTTACATTTTTGTCGAAAAATACACAATTATATACAAATAGACAAGCAGGAACGTAGCATTTACGCCTAGATTTGCACAATAAATAAAGGCGATAAGATATAAAACAAAGAACATTATCAATTATCATTCATTAATTAATTAAAAGTATGAAGAAAAAATTCTATGGAGCCCTTCTGTTAGGAAGTGTACTTCTTACAGGGGGTATGGTATCTTGTTCTGATTACGATGATGACATTAACAGCTTGAACGACCGTGTTGCAGCAGTTGAAGAAACTGTAAAGGGACTTCAAGAAAAGATTAATGCAGGATGCGTAATCACAAGTGTCGACCCAACAGAAAATGGAGTTAAGGTAACATTAAGCAACGGTGAATCATTCGAGTTGTTAAATGGCGCTCCAGGAGCAGCAGCTACAGTAGAAATTGGAGAGAATGGAAACTGGTTTATCAATGGTGAAGACACAGGCAAGCCATCTAGAGGTGAAAAGGGTGAACAAGGAGAACCTGGAGAAAGTGGAACAGCAGCTACTGGTAAGTACTACAAACCCGGAGAAAATGGATATTGGATTGAAGTTACAGTAGGTGCAGACGGTAAAGAAACAGAAACAGAAACAACTATCAGCTGGACTCCAGAAGGAACAATGACAGCTGTATGGGATTCTGAAAATGGCAAACTGTTAGTAAGCAATGTTAAAGGTTATAATGGAATCTTAAGCATTTCATTAACATCTGAATTGAAGTCATTGGTATTCCAACCTGAATTCTATTACCAAGGAATTGAAGCAATGGAAGCTAAAACATTCAATTACACAGAAAAGGGTGTTAAAGAAGTTAATGCTGATGATGATTTTACAACTGATGCACCAACAGAACTTGATGGTGTTGCAATGACTCCGGGATTAGTTGCTAAATATCACATGAATCCATCTTCTGCAAATTGGAAAGACATCAAATCACTGAGCTATATATCAGATGATAAGAACTATACAAGAGCTGGAGGTGTAGTTAAAGCCAATGTTTTTGATTGGGAAGGTGAAGAAGGTATTTTAACTGTTCACTCTCAATTGACAGATGGTACAATCAAAGATATCCAAAACGATGGTAAAGTTACTGTTTTAGCTTTACAAGCTAATTACTCTGGAAGTGAAAAAGATACAATCATCACTTCTGACTACGCAGCAGTGAAAGCAACAAATTACAAAGACATGGTACTTGCCAATGCCGCTTTAGGCCAACCGGTACATACTGTGCACTTATATACAAATGCACAAGATGCAATCAACAATGCAGCTAGTCATGAAATCGTATGGAATCATGAAGGCTTAGATGTTGCAACATTAGTTCAAACACATTACGATGACAGCCAAAACAGCCATGTTGCATGGGATGTAACAGCAGCAGATAAGACTGTTGAAGACTATGGATTCAAATATAGCTTCGAACTTGTTGGTTATCACAAGGGAAATAACAGAACATCAGAGAGTGCACATGCTGTCATGAAAGGTTCTTTATTGAAACCTTGTATGCCAGTAGACGGAAAACAGCCAACATGGGATGCCGCAGAACAGAATAAAGCGGAAAAAGATCGTGAACCATTGGTACGTGTTATCTTAACAGATACTGTAAGCAATAAAATAGCAGCTGTAGGATACGTTAAATTCAAAATTGTTGAAAAAGCTACACCGACAGAAAGTGAAGTTATCTTGACTCCTGAATTTGGTTTCAATTATGAATATACTGTAAATTGTACAGAAACAGAAAAGCCATTGCAGATCGAATGGCATGACTTCGAAGAAGATATTCTTGCACAACTTGAAAAGCAAGGAATTTCTAAAGAAGACTTCCACACTAACTTCGAGTTGGATGGTGGCAACGATGACGCAACTCAGTATGATGGTAAGCTTGCTACATCAATGTCTACTTCTAAGAAAGGTATTGTAAAACAAACCATTACAGATACAGGCGCTGAAGAAACTCAGATTATCACTTGGACTCTGAAGAACAATGAAGCTTATCAATTGTTCAAGAACAATAAATCAATCTCTGTAATCGTTCGTTATAGCAAAGAAATCGAACCTAATGTATATCAGTTCGTATATGTAACATTAACTTGGACTCCTAATCCACGTAACGTACAGCCAGCTGGTACTTTAGAAAACTCTGATAAGATTAAGAATTATTGGTATGCATATAATTCAGCAACTCCAGGTAGCGGATACAGTGATATCCATGCAAATGTTGAGACTGTAGGTGAAACAAATGCTGATGATGAATTCAAATCAGATATTTTGAATACATTCGATGGCAATAACGTAACTGTTTCAGGTGTCAATGCAGTATATACAGCATTCCAAGATGCTAACTTAACCAAAACATTTACATTTGTTGATCCACAAAGTACTGATATGACTCCTGTAAAAGGTAATTCAGGTACTATGTACGATATTACAGTTGGTGATAATGGAACAACATTATATGCAAACGTAGTTAACAATCCTCTTGTAAAACAGGCTGTAGTTAAGATCAATGGTTCTATTTTGGAATATCAAGGCAAAGATAATGAAACTCAATATTCGTTTGCTAGAGATATTTTGAATGCAGCAGATCATGCACAATTCGTGGCTAACAATGAAGGCAAGAAAACATTTACAGCACAAATTCAGATTAATGCTGAAAACTGTAGTTATGTTCCATTTGAACTTGAAAACAATGAATTCTTTGCTAAGTTCTTACGTCCGATTACTATCAGTGACCCACATGAAACAAACTTTGTGGACGCTACAACAGGTGGTGCTAAGGCTGATTTGAAATTGACATTTGTAGACTGGCGTGATCATAACTTTGATAATGCATCTGTTACTAAAGGTCAGAACTATTATAAATATTATGATGTTGAATCAATCGCACAGAATGGCGATATTATGACTGACTTAAATGGAACAACAGGTGTATTTGACAGAAAGTTAAGTGATGTAACAGGAAATGTTAAATTCACATTTACAGCTCCAACAATATCTGAAATCCAAAATGGTAATGGTATCGTAAATCACTATTTCGGTACATTAAACTATGAAAATAATGGTACGACTGTAGGCGATTTCCAGATTAAGGTTCCATTTGATGTAACATACGATTGGGGTACAATCCAAGTATATGTAATATGTAAGATTTCTCAGACTGAAGCTAACTAAGCATAAGCCTAGAATTCTAGAAATAATTAAAGTAAGGGGCTCAAAGCCCCTTACTTTTTATACCTAAATAGGAAAAAATGAAAAAATTAAACATCATTGCTATAGCAATTTGCTTATTAAGTTTTTTTTCATGCCAATCAGCTGATAAAAATCAGCAAAAAGATTCAGGCACAACTGAACTAAATAGTTTTGTAAGTGGACTGCTAAAAGAAGATACAACATCTGTTGAAAAATTAGTAAACACATATATGACTTATGCACAAAACAAGCAATACAGTGAAGCTGCTGCAATGCTTTTTAAACCAGATACAACAGATATATGGAATGAGCCAGTACCTCTAGACAATGATGAAATGGAATCCGTAAAGGCCGTTCTTAAACGTTTTCCAGTTCTGAGCTATAAGATTACAAATATGGAATTCCGAACTGCAGTCGACAATGAAATAAAATGTTCATTTGTAATGAATGACTCATTAAACATAACAAGCAGTTGGACTTTCAGACCTATGAATTATTTAGGAGGATGGCGCCTCTGTTTAATGAAATGATTCCACATATTATAGCGATAATATGCAACTCTCTTAAAAATATTAAACCATACCAATGATTTAACTTTTTAAATAATTACATTATGCATTGGAATAAATTATTAACACTATTAGCAATTGGATTAATTCCAATAACAGCTAAATCACAAGTAGTACAATCTTCAACTGAAGGAAAAACAGAGTTTGTTCCTCATTGGTTCATGCAAGTACAAGCCGGTGCAGCACACACACGTGGTGAAGCGAAATTCGGAGACTTGATTTCTCCAGCAGCTGCTATCTACGGCGGCTATCAGTTTACACCGCTCTGGGGACTGCGTGCCGGAATAAGCGGCTGGCAGGCTAAAGGAGGATGGGCTGCCGACGGACAACTTTACAAGTATAACTACTTGCAGGGCAATGTAGATGCTACACTGAATTTGGGCAACTTGTTCTGCCGCTATAATCCAGACCGTTTCTTCAATGCATACTTGTTTGCAGGTGTGGGCCTGAATGGTGGCTTCAACAATGATGAAGCTGTAGCATTGGCTAACAAAGGCTATGATCTGCGCTACTTATGGACAGATAATAAGATCAGCCCGGTAGGTAGATTCGGATTGGGTACAAATCTGAGACTGACTTCAAATCTGTTCTTCAATATCGAAGTAAACGCTAATGTTTTGTCGGATAAATTCAATTCAAAGAAGGCTGGCAATGCAGACTGGCAGTTTAATGCGCTTGCCGGATTCACTATCAAATTCGGAAAGACTTCACGCAAGACAGAACCTGTTTACTATGAACCAACTCCTCAACCAACACCCGTTGTAAAAGAAGAGCCCAAACCGGTACAGCAACCTGCTCCGGTAAAACAGGAAAAGGTTAGTATGACAGAAAATATCTACTTTGCACTTAATTCTTCCGCTATCCGCAATGAAGAAAAAATGAAGATTGAAAAACTGGCAGAATTCATGAAAGAACACACTGAATGTAATATTACTATCAGTGGATATGCAGACAAGCAGACTGGTAATGCAGATATCAACATGCGCCTTTCTAAGAAACGTGCTGAAAATGTAGCTACCCAACTGAAAGAAATGGGTATCGACAGCCAGCGTATCACGGTCGATTACAAAGGTGATACCGTACAGCCATTTAGCACACGGGAAGAAAACCGCGTAAGTATCTGTATAGCTGAATAACAAAACCCTTTAATTCTTCATAACATGTAAGGAACGTCACTCTCCTATTCCCTAGGGAGAAGATGACGTTCCTTTTTTAGTTTTTGTACACGATGATGCTTTCCGAATGATGAATAAATCACTATCTTTGCGCAAACTGATAAATGTCAGGAAATACAAAACCATATATACACATGAAAATAGAAGATAAACTGACTGCCTCCGTCATCAACGGGGTAAAAGAATTGTACGGTGCAGAAGTGCCTGCCAAAATGGTACAATTACAGAAAACCAAGAAGGAGTTTGAAGGTCATCTTACGCTTGTGGTTTTCCCTTTTCTGAAAATGTCGAAGAAGGGACCGGAGCAAACAGCACAGGAGATCGGTGAATATCTGAAAAAGAACGAACCGGCTATCGCAAATTATAATGTCATCAAAGGATTCCTGAACCTGACTATCGCATCGGATGTATGGGTTGAACTGCTGAACCGCATTCACGCTGATGCTCAATGGGGCATTCAGAAAGCTACCGAAGATGCTCCGCTGGTAATGATAGAATATTCATCACCGAATACAAACAAGCCGCTGCATCTGGGACATGTCCGCAATAACTTGCTGGGTAACGCACTTGCCAATGTAATGGCTGCCAACGGAAACAAGGTCGTAAAGACAAATATCGTAAACGACCGTGGTATCCACATCTGTAAGTCAATGCTTGCATGGCTGAAATATGGTAACGGAGAAACTCCTGAATCATCAGGCAAGAAGGGTGACCACTTGATTGGTGATTATTATGTGGCTTTCGACAAACATTACAAGGCTGAAGTAGCTGAGTTGATGGAAAAAGGCTTGAGTAAGGAAGAAGCAGAAGCTCAATCACCACTGATGCAGGAAGCTCGTGAAATGTTGCGTAAATGGGAGGCAAATGACCCTGAAATCCGCGCTTTGTGGAAGAAAATGAATGACTGGGTATATGCCGGATTCGATGAAACATACAAGATGATGGGTGTCAGCTTCGATAAGATATACTACGAATCTGAAACATATCTGGAAGGTAAGGAAAAAGTGCTGGAAGGACTGGAAAAAGGTTTCTTCTATCGCAAAGAGGATGGTTCTGTATGGGCTGATCTGACTGCTGAAGGTCTTGACCACAAGCTGTTGCTGCGTGCCGACGGTACTTCTGTCTATATGACTCAGGATATTGGTACTGCTAAGCTTCGCTTCCAGGATTTCCCGATCAACAAAATGATTTATGTAGTAGGAAACGAACAGAATTATCACTTCCAGGTGCTTTCTATTCTGCTCGATAAGCTGGGATTTGAATGGGGTAAGGATCTGGTTCACTTCTCTTACGGTATGGTGGAACTGCCGGAAGGTAAGATGAAGAGCCGTGAAGGTACGGTAGTAGATGCAGACGACCTGATGGAAGCAATGATAGAAACAGCGAAAGAAACCAGCAGTGAACTGGGTAAGCTGGATGGCCTGACTAAGGAAGAAGCTGATGATATCGCACGTATCGTAGGTCTGGGTGCGCTGAAGTATTTCATCCTGAAAGTGGATGCTCGCAAGAATATGACATTCAACCCGAAAGAATCTATCGATTTCAACGGTAATACAGGTCCGTTCATCCAATATACATATGCTCGTATCCAGTCTATCTTGCGTAAAGCTGCTGAAGCTGGTATCACTATTCCTGCTGTTATACCGACAGGTGTGGAACTGAGTACAAAAGAAGAGGGACTGATTCAGATGCTTGCTGACTTTACAAACGTGGTACGCCAGGCCGGAAGTGACTATAATCCGTCTATTCTTGCTAACTATGCGTACGATCTGGTAAAGGAATACAACCAGTTCTATCACGATTTCAGCATCCTACGTGAAGAAAATGAAGCATTGAAGGTGTTCCGTCTTGCTTTGAGCCAGAATGTAGGAAAGATCGTCAAACTGGCAATGGGACTGCTCGGTATTGAGGTTCCTGAACGTATGTAATTAAGACATTAATCATACACTATCTTTTATTCACCACGGATTATACAGACTTCTACACATATGTGTGAAACTTCTGCATAGTCTGTGGTGAATTGGTTTATTGATATCGCTATTATACAGATTATGGCAAAGCAGCAGAAATTTTATGTAGTATGGAAAGGAGTGGAACCAGGAATATATACATCGTGGACCGACTGTCAGCTACAAATTAAGAACTACAAAGGTGCTATTTATAAATCGTTCACTACACGTGAAGAGGCAGAACATGCTTTCGCTACTCCTGCTTATGTGTATCTGAAGAAAAGTCAGACAGCAACACACGAACCGGAAGAGAAAAAAATCCCTGAAAATTTCGATTTAAACTGTCTGGCCGTAGATGCTGCATGCAGCGGTAATCCAGGACCAATGGAGTACCGGGGAGTGTATTTACTTACCGGACAGGAAATTTTTCATTTTGGACCTATGTATGGCACAAATAATATCGGAGAATTCCTTGCTATTGTCCATGGTCTGGCACTGATGAAACAAAAGGGGATAAATATGCCTATTTATTCTGATAGCCGCAATGCGTTGAACTGGGTGAAACAGAAGAAATGTAAAACAAAGCTGGAACGTACCGCGAAAACCGAAGAATTATTCCAGCTTATCGAACGTGCAGAGAAATGGCTGAATGAGAATCAGTATACTACTCCACTGCGCAAATGGGAAACTGATTTATGGGGAGAAGTACCGGCAGATTTCGGCAGAAAATAACTTTCTGCCTTATTGCGCGGGTTGTGAACGCTTCAAAAGCTGAATGTATCGGGGATGATTTCTTCTGACATATCGCAATAGTTTTCGCCAAACTTTCTGACTAAGTAAAAACAACAGGAATATGGTTCCCACAATACATACTGCACCAAACAGTTCTTTCAGACTGGTCAGAAGCGTCTGACGGGTAACTTCTTCATACAATTGCTGGATGGAAACATCAGGCATCCATTCTTTTACCAAATCCATTTTACGGCTTATCAGACCGATATTATCCTGCTGCATGTACTTCAGCCTGCGGTTTAATATGGCTGTACCCAAAGGAGTAGCAATGCTGGTGCGGATAAAGCTTAATACACATAGTCCCTGAAAGAAATGTTCGAAAGGGACAGTCTTGGCTACATAGATGGTCAGCGATATATAAAGTATGCCGTGTCCCAGTCCTTTTAGAAAGTTGGGGATGTAAAGGCTTTCAATATTCAGGTTGGGATGGATAAGGAAATACATATAGTACTGATAAACTACTATCAGCATGAAGCCGACGGTAATAAGCAGTTTATAGCCTTTGCGCAGGACTACCTGGCGGTAGAATACAACTCCTGCACCTGCCAGTATTCCGATAAATACACACCAGTTCAGCGAAACGGCATTCAACATATCATATTTCAGAATAGCACTCATAAACATTTCCTGTAAAACTGATGATGTAGTGAGAAACAAACACAGCATCAGAAAAAGGAACAGGATAGTCGGGGAAATGACGGTACTTAAACACATGGGGATGGATGTACGGACGGTGAGTCGTAAACATTCGGTTCACATTGATAAGGGTGCATACCACTGCCAGTACGATACAGCCTCGTATCAGAGCACTGTCAAGCCAGTCGTAATATTCGCCGTAAATGCAGACAAACACAATGGAGAAAAGCACTACAGCCCAAAGAAGAGCACTTGTCCAGTCTATGCCATACAGAGGCATCTTGCGGGCCATCCGGAAGGGACGTGTAAGAAAAAATACGCATAACCACACGACAGCAAGCAGCCCGATGACGAGCCAGTGCATGTATTGCCAGTTTGCCCAATCGCTGATATGTATGGCTACAAGTCCGGAAAGCTGGATGCTTTCGAGTACAATGATATAGATTACCGGATAGAATACGGAAAAATTTCCTGAGGGGGTTACACTCAAACGGATATTTGAAAAACATTCAAATGTACCCCACATTCTGAAAAAACCGGAAATAAAGCACGTTACGACCAGTATGAAGATATTCTGCACGTGCATCGTCACCAGGTTGCAGCAGATAAGTACCGGACATACCATCATAAATATCTGTCGGGTAGTAAAGCGAAACTTCAGACGAAACAGAATGGGAAAAATCACTGTCATACCGATGAATGAGGCATATCCCGCCATCATCACATCTTCTTTCAGGCAACCCAATGCACTTGACATCTGTACAGACGTAGGAAGAAAAACTCCTCCATTGAACTGAAACACCATTGCAAAGAACAAGGAAAGAAGTATGCACACGGAAGTGGGGATAAATTCCTTGAAATATAAAATTCTAGGACGTTGTTCTTCTGCCATAATTTGTCTTTTATTGCAGTTTTACGTAACATTCCACGTTCATACCGGCACGTAAACGGCTTAGATTCTCTTTGCTGTTATTATGTGTAAATTCAATTCGGACCGGTATACGTTGTTCTACCTTTACAAAGTTTCCTGCCGAGTTGTCCTGAGGAATCAGGGAATAAAAGGAGCCGGTTGCATCTGAAATGGAAATAATCTGTCCTTGGTATTTCACCCCAGGTATAGCATCGACTGTCATTTCTACCAGTTGGCCCTGTTTCATATCGGTAGTCTGAGTTTCCTTATAATTGGCAATTACCCATTTTTCGGTTCCGTCTACAAGAGTCACCAAAGTCTGTCCCGATTGCACCAATTCTCCTTCATGGATATTTTTGCGTCCGGTCACTCCATCGGCTGTAGCACAGATTACAGTATACGACAAATTCAATTTAGCCAGATTCAAAGCAGCTTCTGCCAGCTTAATGTCCGATTCGTTCTGCTCCAGACGTTGGGTTTGTTCCTGTTTGACAAGCTCAGATGATTCTTTCTGACGCAACAACTGCTCGTAGCGGGCTTTCGTGGCAGCATAGTCGGTTTTTACACGATCGAACTGCTGTGGAGTGACTGCTTCTTCTTTCATCAGCTCTGCATAACGTTTGTAATCGGTTTCTGCATTCTGAAGGCGGACGCGCTGTTCCTCGATAGCAGCTTCGGTTACATAGATATTACTCTGAGTTGTATTGATGGTAGTATGCATAGCACTCTTCCCTGCCAGTGCATTCTGGTAATCAGCCTCAGCCTGTGCTACTTTCAGCAAATATTCGGTATTTTCTATCACTACCAGTGTATCTCCTTTCTTAACGGACTGATATTCTTCAAAATAGATTTTTTTGATGAATCCCTGTACACGAGTATTGATAGGGCTTAAATGTTGTTTCACCTGAGCATTGTCTGTATACTCCACATCACCCAGATGTATAAACTTTCCACATATCCAGCTGATTCCTCCAGCCAGAACCAATGCTATAAAAAAATTAGGGATAGCTCTTTTCTTATTTTTTATCATAACGTCTTATTCAGTTTATAGCTTTATTAGAGATTTCCTGTCAGTTTTTTCAATAAATAATACTGGTATAAAATACCTATCTGATAATTCGCTAATTGCAGTTCCATATCCAGCTGTGTGTTACTGGCATCTAGCATATCTGTTATCAGTGCCAGACCGTTTACATATCGTTGACGGACAATATTGAAGTTCTCATGTGCCAGTTGTACACTTTTTTTCTGTGTGCGCAAACGTATATAGGCTTCATTCAGATTGACATATGCAGCATGAATATCATTCTCAGCCTCTTCTTCTGCACTCTGCGTGCCTCTTCCATTTTACGGGTAGCAAGCTGTGCCTGTTTCAGCTTTCTCTTACTTTTAAATAAGGCATCAATATTATATGAAATGCCGACACCAGCGTACCAATATGTAAAATTGTTATTCAACGGGGGGACTTCTATCAAAATAGGTCCAGTGAAATCGTTTGCTGCTACCAGACTTATCTTGGGCCTTCTTTCAGCACGTATCAAATCCTGTTTATTCTTTTCTTGCTCTATTCTGATATCAGCCAGCCTGACCGACGGAGTATGATGTATTTCGAGCAACCAGTCTTCTTCTGTACGGTTTTCAACATTAAATTTCAGAAGTTCGGTTGTATCGGGGAGGATTAGCACATCAGGCTCCAAACCGACTGCTGTAGCCAGTTTATGGCTCAACACATCTATTTTATCTTTGACAGAAGTCAACGAAAGTTCCAGACTCTGAAGCTGAAGCTCATAACGGGTTATATCACTCTTCAGCGCCGTTCCCTGACGATAAGACGCCTTCATATCCTTTACCAGCAAGCGGGTTTGAGAAATATTGCTTTCGTAAACACGCTTCTGATTGTTTAACTGGAAAAGATCCAAATAATATCCAGCCAGAAGAAAACGAATATCCTGGCGGTTTTCTACATATTCCAGTTCTGCTTCCTTTTTTTTGTAACTTGCTCCGTTCGATTCCTTTTGCCACAGCTCCTCCAGCATATATCACCTGACTTGCCTTCAGCACAAAAGAATTACCAAAATGAGGCATATCTGCATGTACTGCATGGGCGAAATTTCTATCGGTCATCACTCCGTCGCCTATATAGTTCAGTTCAACATGCGCCTGAATAGAAGGTAAACGATCATTGCAAGCTACTTTTACCCCTTGCTCAGCTTCAGATATTGCCAAATCGTACAACCGTATACGGTTATTATTCTGATCTGCCAACTGAAACATTTCATCGAGTGTCAATGAACGAGTCTGGGCTAACCCTTGCCCCAATAAACCTAAAAAAACAACACTAACTAATAATACTTTTTTTATCATATATTTTGTTTAGTCTTTATGCACATCAATACCAGACAAATAAATTCTCATTCCTATATCTGGTGTACAATAAAAGAATCACTATTCTTTTTGTCCTAAAAACTTACCTTACTTTTTTGTTATGCAAAAGTAAGTCTTTAATTTTGTTCCGAATTTGCACATTACGCAACAATATTATCAAAATAAGCCAAGTTTATTCCTGATGAATACAGAACAACAAGAATATATATCGCTAATAAGCCGTTCCACGCACGACGACATTCTTATCAAGAAAACCGGTTGGGAAGCAATCAATTTCCAGGAGCATGCGCATGAGAAATTCCAGATTATTTATACACTTTCCGGAACATTGCATGTAGAAACCGGAGGAGTAAACTATTTTGTTCCGGAAAAGCATATAGCATGGATTCCAGAAAAAGCCAGCCATAAGTTATCGAGCAACAGCCGGCAGGTTTCACTCATCATCTTTTATATTAATTTGAACATCACTCCTGATGATGGGAAAAACCGTTTCTCAATATATAGCACCAATGGTATTATAGCCGAAAACCTGAAGTTCATCGCATCAAAAGGGAAAGTCATTACACGCGGAAAGCAAACTGATCTATACAACTTTGCGTTAAGTTTTTTCAATTTACTTCCACAAATGACATTAGGGGCAGACTTTCTGCTGAAAACACTGGTTATCCCCAATGATTCACGCCTGCATCCTATACTGAACTACATAACAGAACACATACATGAAGACTTAAACATGGAACAGATAGCATCACAATATAACTTGTCAGTACGTAATTTAAGCAGGCTGTTTAATACATCAGGCATACACTTCAGCAGCTATGTAAACCATCTGCGTATTACACGTGCTATAGAACTCCTGACAGATGGAGATAATACGGTACAGGAAGTTGCTTACAAAGTAGGATTCAATACTCCCAACAACTTCAACAGAGTATTTAAACAAGTAACTGGAAAATCACCCAAAACATACATTAAGGGAATCTGAAAATCGACGAAATAACAATTCGTACTGCATGTAAAGTGAATATAAATGAAAGACAATCTCTCCGCACTATAAAAATATGTATCTTTGTAAGTTCAAATTCAACAATATATGAAAAAAAGAATCGCATACCTGATATTGGTCTTTGCAGTTATATTTATTTTCTTCATACTGCAAAAACCCTTTTTCATGCTTTATAATGATGCGCCCGGACGACTGGTTCCATTTAGCAGCTACTTGCAGGTAATGTTTCACGGAATGAGTCTCGATGCTGCTACTACAGGGTATCTTACTGCCATCCCATGCTTACCATACTCATTAGTATATGGTTCAAGAAATTTCCTCTCCGTCAACTACTTGTAGGATACTACGCCATTGTCTGCTTGCTGATTTCACTGATCTTTGTAGGCGACATGTGCCTCTACCCTTTTTGGAACTTCAAACTTGACGCCTCTGTCTTTTTGTATCTGGACTCTCCGAAAAATGCTATGGCAAGTGTATCTACCGGTTTTATTATACTACGGATACTTGTCATCCTGTTGCTTTTTGGATTTGTAACCTGGATACTTTATCGGATTACTCCCCGATATCTGCCTCCAGCCAACAGAAAAATAACTGGTACACTTGCCACAATTCTGCTGGGAGGAGTACTTTTTATCATCATACGTGGAGGAGTGAGTGAATCAACCTCCAACATCGGTCAGGTATATTTCTGCAACGATGAGTTTTTAAACCATTCTGCCGTAAATCCAGCTTTCAGCCTGATAGCTTCAGCCGGAAAAACAAAAAACTACTCAGAACAATTCAACTACTTCGATGAGACACACCGTAAGGAACTGTTCGATAATCTTTATCCTACCGGAGGAGAAAACACAGTAGAATTACTAAATACCAAACGTCCGGATATCCTGATTATCCTAATGGAAGGTTTCGGTGCCACCATGGTAGAATCGCTGGGAGGCGTGAAAGGCGCCAGCCCTAATATAGACCGTTTGTCAAAAGAAGGAATTTGGTTTACGCAATGCTATGCCAATAGTTTCCGGACAGACAGAGGAACGATTTGCACATTTAGCGGCTATCAGAGCTTTCCGGATCTATCGGTAATGAAAATACCAGCCAAGAGTCGTACATTGCCTTCTATCGCCGGAAAACTGGTAAAAGAAGGGTATCATACAGACTTTCTATATGGCGGTGATATTAATTTTACCAATATGAAAAGCTATCTGCTGGAAAGTGGATATCAGAAACTGACCGCTGATACCGATTTCCCCATGAGTCAGCACCAGAACGCTTGGGGAGTCAACGATGATATAACCTTCGATCATCTCTATCAGATGCTGAAAGACCGAAGAGACTCCCCCTGGCATACCGCTTTTCTTACTCTGAGCAGTCACGAACCTTTTGAAGTACCCTATCACCGGCTGAAGGAAAAGCAACCAAATGCTTTTGCTTTTACCGACCATTGCCTCGGAGAGTTCGTAGAGCGTATACGCAAAACTCCTGTTTGGAACAATCTGCTTATCGTTTGTCTGCCCGACCATGGATTCTATTATCCAGCCGAAGGAAACGGACACGACGCACGGATACATCATATTCCAATGCTCTGGTTAGGAGGAGCAGTTAAGCAACCGATGGTAATAAATCAAGTGATGAACCAAAGCGATCTGGCTGCGACCTTACTTGCTCAACTCGGCATCGACCACAGTGAATTTAACTTCAGCCGAAACATACTGAGTACAGCATATACTTATCCGTTTGCCTATTGGACATTTGGAGGAGGTTTTGCATTTGCCGACAGCACAGGAGTAACATTAGTAGACATTAATGCCGACCGCCCGATGCTGGAGATACCTTCACCTGATGAAAACCGAATCTTGCGTGGAAAAGCTATCCTACAAAGCTCCTACGATGATTTGGGAGAAAGGTAGCAGTATAAACATTATGTTTAAACGGACACTGTTTTCTCAATTTAATCTCTGCAACAATAAACAAAAATAGCTCTGCCATCTCCAAAACAGGGGAAGTCAGAGCTATTTTTATTTGTAACATGAATAACTTATAGGCTTTTCACAGAATCCAAACTTCAGACATATTTCTTAGTTATACATGTTTCCCGATGTATCATTTCATTATTCCACGAATTTCACTTTTGCAGCTTCACGCGGTTTAGCAGCTGGAGCCTCATCAGGATAACCGAATCCTATGCAATACAGCAATTCATATCCTTCACTAAATCCTAATTTCTGCAAATATTCGGCAGCTTCAGGAGTCTTCATAAAACGAGCTGGACTTCCCAAACAGCAACTGCCAATACCCATAGACCATGCTGAAATCATCATATTTTCAGCAAGCAGACCACAATCGAAAGGAGAACTTTCCGATTTCGTATCATGACCGATGAACACCACTGTAGGAGCATTACGGAACATATTCTTGAATGCCGGATCTTCAGCTGCTTTCGGATTGGCTTTCTTATATAATTCTGTTACTCCATTGATATAATCAGCATTATCTACAACACGTACTTCCCAAGGTTGCTTATTCATTGCATTTGGAGCATTGATTCCGCATTCTACAATCGTTTGCATCTTTTCCCGCTCTACCGCCTGAGGTTTATACTGGCGAACACTACGACGTGTCATGATTGTTTCTACTACCTGATTTTTCAAGCTATCCTGTACAGGAGTTTCTGCCGGAGCCTGTTGCTGTGCTCCTCCTCCACATGCCATCAATGGCAATAATAACACAGCAAAAGCTGTTTGTTTTAAGTTTCTCATAAGCAATCTGTCTTATTTAAATTAGAAATTTTCTTTCCAGCGTTATTTTACGCAATATATCGATAAATCAACAGAAAAAATTGAAATTTATTTTCAATCTGGCATAAAAATAATTTTTTCTCCGCTATTTACACATATTTCTTTTAGAAAATTCAGAAGCACTACTCTATTTCATCATTCCACCAGATAAAAAAATAAGAGGATACTCTTTCGAGTACCCTCTTACGTTGGTTATTTTGTAACTTTATATTCAAATTACAATTTCGGACCAGCAGCAACCAAAGCCTTACCAGCTTCGTTTCCAGTGAACTTAGAGAAGTTCTTAATGAAACGACCAGCCAAGTCTTTTGCTTTTTCTTCCCACTGACAAGCACATTCGTAAGTGTCACGAGGATCCAAGATCTTCGGATCAACACCCGGCAATTCAGTTGGAACAACGAAATCGAAGTAAGGAATAGTCTTAGTAGGAGCTTTTTCGATAGAACCATCCAAGATAGCATCGATAATACCACGAGTATCGCGGATAGAGATACGCTTACCAGTACCATTCCAACCAGTGTTAACCAAATATGCTTTAGCACCAGTCATTTCCATCTTCTTAACCAATTCTTCTGCATATTTAGTTGGGTGCAATGACAAGAAAGCAGCACCGAAGCAAGCAGAGAATGTCGGAGTCGGTTCAGTGATACCACGTTCTGTACCAGCCAACTTAGCAGTAAATCCTGACAAGAAGTAGTACTGAGCCTGTTCTGGGTTCAGGATAGATACTGGAGGCAATACACCGAATGCATCAGCAGACAAGAAGATAACTTGTTTTGCGTGAGGACCCTTAGATACCGGTTTAACGATATTTTCGATGTGGTGGATAGGATAAGAAACACGAGTATTTTCTGTTACGCTCTTATCAGCGAAGTTGATTTTACCTTCAGCGTCAACAGTAACGTTTTCCAACAAAGCGTCACGTTTGATAGCGTTATAGATATCTGGTTCTGATTCTTTATCCAAGTTGATAACTTTAGCGTAGCAACCGCCTTCGTAGTTGAATACACCTTCGTTATCCCATCCGTGTTCGTCATCACCAATCAACTTACGTTTCGGGTCAGTAGACAAAGTTGTCTTACCTGTACCAGACAAACCGAAGAAGATAGCTGATTCAGTTTCGTCCATGTTAGTGTTAGCAGAGCAGTGCATTGAAGCGATACCACGCAATGGGTTGAAGTAGTTCATCATAGAGAACATACCTTTCTTCATTTCACCACCGTACCAAGTATTCAGGATAACCTGTTCTTTAGTAGTCAAGTTGAATACAACTGCAGTTTCTGAGTTCAGACCCAGTTCTTTGTAGTTTTCAACTTTAGCCTTAGAAGCGTTGTAAACAACGAAGTCAGGTTCGAATGATTCCAATTCTTCTTTAGAAGGACGGATGAACATGTTAGTTACGAAGTGAGCCTGCCATGCAACTTCCATGATAAAACGAACTTTCAAACGAGTAGCTTCGTTAGCACCGCAATAACCATCAACAACGAACAATTTCTTGTTTGACAATTCTTTTGCAGCCAAGTCTTTCAATACATTCCAAGTTTCTGTAGTAACAGGCTTGTTGTCGTTTTTATATTCTTCAGAAGTCCACCATACAGTATTTTCACTTGTAGCGTCTTTTACCAAGAATTTATCTTTAGGAGAACGACCAGTGTAGATACCAGTCATTACGTTTACTGCACCCAGTTCAGTTACCTGACCTTTTTCGAAGCCTTCCAAACCAGCTTTTGTTTCTTCTGCAAACAATACATCGTAAGAAGGATTGTGTACGATTTCTACGGTTCCAGTGATACCGTACTTAGTAAGATCTAAATTTGCCATTGTTCAAATGATTAATTTGGTTATTATATCAAATGTTTAGTTTTCCGTTTATACCATCCAATAGACCAGTGAGTTCAGTCCTCCTCGTCTTTGGCGATACAAAAGTAGTAGTTTATTTTTAAACTAAAGAAGTTATTACAGAAAAAAATCCGTAATAAACTAAAGATTTATACTTGTGTAACAAATCTGTCATTTCGACATTGCAACTACGAATATTACCACCTAGAATAATAAGTATAGTATTTAAATTGATAGATATCCATTCTTCCATATCTTTCATGAATTATCCGTATATTTGCGGCATAAACATGTAACAATCAAAAAAGAGAAACAATCTATGAAAATTGTAGAACTGAACCGGAATAATAGTATTCTAAACCAGTATCTGGCAGAGATTCGCGATGTAAATATACAAGGTGACAGCCTGCGTTTCCGCCGCAATATCGAACGTGTCGGAGAAATCATGGCATACGAAATCAGCCGTGATCTTCCTTATCAACCGCTGGAGATACAGACACCTTTAGCCATGGCAACCGAAAACGTTCCTACTATACAGCCTGTCATTGCTACTATCCTGCGTGCCGGACTGCCGCTGCACCGGGGATTCATTAACTATTTCGACCGCGCTGAGAATGCTTTTGTTTCGGCTTATCGCAAATACATAGATGCCGACAATTTTGATATCCATATCGAGTACATTGCCTCTCCGCGTTTGGACGGAAAGACGCTGATTCTGGTAGACCCGATGCTGGCTACAGGTGGTTCAATGGAGCTCGCCTACAAAGCATTGCTTACTAAAGGTGAACCAGCACACATACATATAGCATCGGTTATTGCCAGCCGACAGGCAGTGGAACACGTACAGAAAGTATTTCCTCAGGACAAAACAACAGTATGGTGTGCAGCTGTAGATCCGGATTTAAACGCACACTCATACATCGTACCGGGACTAGGTGATGCCGGTGATTTGTGCTATGGAGAAAAAGAATAAGTCTTTTTAAGAAACAGTCAACTATCGAAACAAATTGCAAACATAAAAAGCATGGCTATAAATGCAAGTACATTTATGCCATGCTAATTTAACAGAAGAGAGATTAAAAAAATTATTTCTTACTTAACGTAAACCATCTCTGTTTGATAATAAATTGTTTCTCCCAGATCTTCAAATACACCCTCATAATATAATACTAACTTAGAAGATGTTAATTCCCTAAGAGTTAAAACAATACTTTCACCATCCATTGTAAGCATTATTTTATCATCAGCAGCCATCTGCCAAGTTCCATAATCAATTTCATTATCTGATGGCCACTGATCGGAATAAGTGCCATCTGAATTGAATGTTAAAACCTCTTCCCTAGCTTCCACTGGATATTCATCAGTCTCACTTTCTCCATTCACGGTTACAACATCCTTTACCAAAATCCATTGTCCAATCAACATATCCTTACTTACCTGAACATTTGACTCTTCATCTTCACTACAAGATGTTATTGTAAATGTCATACAGAGCATTAACATAAATAGTGTCAATCTAGCCAATGTATTCTTTTTTATTTTCAACATAATAAGCCCTATTTATTTTAGAACCGATACATTAAACTTGCCATAGGTACGAATTGCGCTCCATCAATAATCTGATATTTAGCCTCCACACTAGCACCCCAATTACTTCCAAAATCAAACTGTGCACCAACACCAACGTTAGCTCCAAATTTCCCTTCAGAATTATTAATTGTAGCTCCAGCAGCATCAACAGAAGCTTTTGCATGCAGATAAGTCAACCCTACTAATGGATAAAACTTTAAAAGATCATTACGATAGACATTCCAATGAAAATCAGCATTAATATCCCAGCACTTCAAGCTCCCCTCTACTCCAACAGCACCATAGCTCTCTAAATCTACTGTTTCTTTAAAATAATGATTAAAACTGGCTGCTACAGTAAAAGCTTCTGTAATGTCATAATGAGCCTTTGCACCAAGAAAAGCTTTAGAAACATCAGTTCCATAGCCAACATTTACTCCAACTCCCCATTTTGCTTCCTGAGCAATTCCCGTGAATGATGCCATGCAAGACATAGCCAAAACAAAAAATAACTTTTTCATAACTTTTTCATTTAGTTTAAAAATCGTTTCAAAAGTAGGGAATGTGTTATAAACAGGAAAAACAAAAGTGTCCCACTCCGAGAAATGGGACACTTTTGTCATTTATCCTTGCACGAATCAACAAACTGTGTAGGAGAAATACCATATTTATCAGAAAATTTTTTTGATAAATCTCGTTACTTTTTGCCTAAGTATTCTAGGCATTAATCACTCTACTCTTGTTCCAGTAAATGTGTATCCATCTTCCGGATCTTGTAATGTCAGTTTAGAAGAAGTAAGAGAAACTACATTTACTATATCCTGATCTCCATGACCAAAATCAAGAATCAATAAAGCAGTCTTTTCATTATAAATATATTCAAAAGAACTATCCTCATAGTCATCTTCGTAACGACCTGTACCGTCAGCCTTGAATGTTATATAATAAACACCGTCATCATTAAATCTCCATGTGCCAACAAGGCTGGAAGCATCACCCTTGTCTTTATCGTGATCATCGTCATCCGAACAAGAAGAGAATGTCAGGGCAAATAATACAACCAGCACACTGCCAAGAGCCCAAAATAGTTTTCTTAATTTTTCCATACTATCAACAATTAAAAGTTATATCCCAAAGAAACCATAACAGAACTTGTCTTTACCTTTTTGCAAAGTTCCATAATATCTTTTGTATAGCCTAAACCTACATGTAAATTGTTATAATCCAATCCTACACCAATCTGCCATCCCATCTGGAAGCGTTTCCAAACATAATCTTTACCACCTACATCTTTCTTCTCGAACATGTTCAAAGTCTGCTTCATACCATCTTCATCAGAATCTTCTATATCATTCCAGAAATCATCTTCATCATCATATTGACTGCCTTCCAAATCATCCGGATCTTCTAAGCTATATTTTAACTGACCTAACAGATTCAGCTTAAAATTCAGTCCTACATAAGGTATCAATGATACATCACCAAAAGTCAATTTATACGCCAAATTCACTGGAACTTTCAGATTCAAAGTTGAATAAGTAGCCTTCATGTCATAATAATGCGGACTAGAAATTCCTGCATCCTCTCTGTCTTCGTTATCAAAAGTCTTGAAAGCATATTGCATATTTGCTCCGGTTTCGATAAATATAGGCAAACTTCTAGCAATACTGAACCCTTTTTCATAACCCAAAGAGAAACCTGTCATATTAAAATCATCGGTTCCTTTTATATCGGTTACGTATTTCATCGGGCTATAAGATACAGTAATCCGATCCCAACTATTCAAGTCGACTTTATAAGAACTGCCTGAGTTAAAAGAAGAAGTTGTGGCAGTCTGTGACTTGTTGCCAGAGTTAACAAACTGTGCCGAAGCGCTGACAGCTACCAATGACATAAAAGCCATTAAAAATAATCTAACCTTTTTCATTGTCGTTTATAAATTAGTTAATAATGCGAATCAGCAGTTGAAAACATCTTCTGATTCTTGATTTAAAAGTTTGTAATTCAGTTAATTATCTCATTATTTTATTTTGCAATCTCCTTGAAAATCAGTAAATTAGAAGAATAAAACCACTCATTTTTCTAATTATGATTCCCAAGGAGAAAAAGTTAATACTAATAGGTTTGTATATGTATATCTGTGATGTCCATAAGTCTTCTCTGCGTTTCCACTGCCAGAGATTCAGTAACAATTCCAATCCTGAGTTTACGGATGAGGAGGTTCTTACCATCTATCTGTTCTGCGGGTACTGCCAGAGATACTTCAACATCAAGGAGATACATACCTTCGCTAAGGAGTATCTGTCATCATGGTTTCCAAAATTGCCGTCTTATCAAACGTTTTGCGGACGCCTAAATATGCTTTCAGAAACATTTAAGGTGCTGGTGGAAACCATGATACAATCATTCAAGCCCAAGGATTGCGACTCCATTATATCCATTGTCGATTCTATGCCGATAGTGACCTGTAAAGGGAAAAACCGAGAGGGGAAAGTAGCTACGGAGATAACATCAAAAGGGTATTGCTCCACTAAGAACATGTACTACTATGGCATGAAACTGCATATGGTAGGACAGCGTAGGGAGGGAACCTTTCCTTTTCCGGAAATGATAACTCTGACACCGGCTTCGGACAACGACCTGACCGTATTCAAAAGCGAATGCGTGCCATACCTATCCGGAAAGACGGTGCTTGCGGACAAGACTTACAGCGATTTCTCTTTCTTTAATGAGAGTAATCCGGTTAAAGTGCTTACTCCGCATAAAGAGATTAAAGGGGAACCGGAAGTTCTCAAACAGAGGGAGAAAGCTGCAAGAGACCTTTTCTCGCAAGCCGTTTCTAAAGTCAGACAACCTATCGAATCCTTTTTCAACTGGCTGAATGAAAAAACAGAAATTCAAAGAGCATCTAAAGTAAGAGCTACCAAAGGGCTGTTGGTACATACCTTTTGGAAAGTTGGCTATTGCTCTACTTACATTTGTTAATTTTTATTTTTGAATCAGAAAGCCAACTGCTGATTGGCATTATTATATAATTTATCAGTTGAAGGAGGAACTGCATCAGGAGTATTACCCCATGTTTTATTCGGCTTATTTCCCATTACTAAAATTAGTTTGCCACCGTTCTTTATATCATCATGACTGAACCAAGGCTTGTTCCATTTTTGACCATTCAGATTAGCAGATTGGATATACTTATTCTCTTCCGATACTCCTTGCGCCTCAATTTCAAATATCTTTCCATTACTAAGCTTTACTTTTGTCTTGGAAAACAGAGGGCTTCCTATATTATAAGCGGGAAACCCTGGAGTTACAGGATAGAATCCCAATGAAGAAAAAACAACAAATGCTGACATGCCTCCTCCATCTTCATCTCCTGGTATTCCCATCAAGTCATTACGGAACCAAGTTTTTAATAATGTGCGAATAAGTTTTTGAGTTTTCCAAGGCTGTCCGGCGTAATTATATAAATATGGAATATGTAACTAGGTTCATTAGCCATTGAAAACTGCCCTACATTTCCTGTATGATCTGGTAATTGTGCATAAAACTCAAATTTGCTTTTTCCTAATGGTTCAAGGAACATCTGATCTAGGTTGGAAATAAATTTTTCTTTTCCTCCCATTAAAGAAATTAAATCTTCAATATTATGAGGTACATCCCAGCGATATATCCATCCATTGTTCTCTCCATAGTAATTGCGTGCTCCTTGCCCTCCAGAATAACGATAATCAAATGGGGTTATCCATTTCCCCTTTTGATCTTTGGGATGGAAAAAGCCTGTCTGGCTATTATATACGTTACGGTAATTGTAAGCACATTTTGAGTAATAGTCAGCTTCTTTATTTTTACCTAAAATACGAGCAATTTGAGATAAACACCATTGGTCGTAAGCTGTTCCTAACGTAACTGCTATGGCTTGACGTTTTTCGAATGGATGTACATTTTTATCTATTTCTTGTTCTCCTTCTTGTAAAGCTGGTATGTATCCATTAATTTTATAAAATTCATCAATCCAACCGGCTTTAGCATCAGACCATGGAGCTAAAGTTTTTTCTTCTATGCCTTTACGACATGCTTCATAAGCTTTTTCTAGATTAAAATTCAGACCTTTAGTTGCAGCATCTGCAATTGTTGCAACAGCATGGTTGGAATTCATACGGCGGGAATCACCTGTGATTTCAGGGAAGGTTGGCATCCACATATTTCCCATTTGTTCAGCCATACGTAAATATGAATCAATTATATTAGTTTCAGTTTTTTCGTCAATTAACAATCGTAGTGGATGTGCAGCCCTGTAAGTATCCCAGATCCAATCGTCCGTATAGAATGGTTTACCTTTATCTTCATGAATTTTACCATCAAATGCACTAAAATAACGTCCATCTTCACTGATGCAAACAGGACGTTCGAATACACGATAAAATGAGGTATATAGGACTCTTTTGTTTTCTTCATTGTTATCTTCAACTTGAATTGTTCTCAATGCTTTGTTCCAGATCTCCCGTCCTTTTTTTAATATTGTATTCAGATCTGCTCCTGTTAGTTCACGCTCCATATTTTTACGGGCCTGTTCTACACTTATAAAAGAAATACCATAATATAAATTAACGGTCTTAGTTCCTTTAGGGAAGTGGAGTACGGCACATGCATCATTTCCCTTGGCCTCTTTTATAAAGGAATTTATCTGCTTATTCTCTAAAATTCCTTCTTGTAGAGGAGTGATGTCAGGTTTCATATATAGGTATATGCGCGTGTTATTTTCTAGTTGTTGGTATCCACTTACTGTACCATTATCAATTTTTATTCCTCCATTTCGGGAGTTAATCATTATGTATGCAGGACGGTCTGCCTGTTGATATTCAATTTGGTAAATGGCAGATTGATGTGAAGGGGCATATTTTATATTTATTTGCTCTTCATCAAGTAAAACCTCATAATAATATGGTTTTATAATTTCATGATCATAGCTATAGTTGATGACAGGAGATAGATTGTTGTCTTGATGAGGGCTTAAGTTAAAAGCCGAGCAACCACGATGGCTTGTTACAGCTAGGGGTAATCCATGTAATTGCTGGTCTGTATAGTCACTTCTTTCCGGATATATTCGCAGCATACTATTAGGAAGGTGAATTGTTGGAAATGTTGGAACTAATAGGTGACTTATGTTACCCATATATGGATTTACATAATCAACTGGTTCTAGCTGTTTATTAATATCAGGATTCGATTTACAAGAGAGAAGCATGAAAGTTATGCTTATAATAATAGAGTAATATAATTTCATAGTTTTTTACAATACTTCGGTAAATTTTTACCGAAAAATTAAAAGTTAAACAATAGAACCGGCAAAAGCTGGTTCGGAAACACTAAAAGAGGTCATTGAAATGTTGTCAAAACGAAT
>ENA-OQJI01000016-OQJI01000016.1-human-gut-metagenome-genome-assembly--contig:-NODE-16-length-43922-cov-1.579039_pt1 | contig 43922 bp, 44 predicted proteins | sample MGYA00242602_ERZ504768 | MGnify/ENA primary metagenome ERZ504768 (study PRJEB26092, sample SAMD00036368) | human gut metagenome | host: Homo sapiens | study: EMG produced TPA metagenomics assembly of...
TGAGGAAGTTAGCCGTTTGTCTGTTGTAGCTCCTAATATAAAGCTCAATATTATCCGTCATTATGAGGTAGTTGAGAAGAAACAGATTGTTATGCCTGATGAGTTGAAAGGTATTGTGAAATGTAATAACCCAAAGTGCATAACCAACAATGAGCCTATGCAGACATGGTTTCATGTTGTCGATAAGGAACTGGGTATTCTGAAGTGTCACTATTGCGAAAAGGAACAGCAGAAAGATAACATAAAATTGATTTAATATATTATTATGAAGCAAGACTGGAAGCCCGGAACGATGATTTATCCGTTGCCTGCAGTGCTGGTCAGCTGTGGTAGCTGCAAAGAAGAGTATAATATTATAACTGTTGCTTGGGTTGGGACGATATGTACAAACCCTCCCATGTGCTATATCTCAGTAAGACCAGAACGCCACTCCTATCCTATTTTGAAGAAGAATATGGAGTTTGTTATCAATCTGACAACAAAGGAGATGGCATATGCTACAGACTGGTGTGGGGTGCGCTCCGGAAAGAATTTTAATAAATTCGAAGAAATGCATCTTACTCCGGGTAAGGCTTCCATTGTACAAGCTCCGATAATTGAAGAATCTCCCTTGTGCATAGAATGTCGGATAAAAGAAATAATTTCACTGGGCTCTCACGATATGTTTATTGCAGATGTGGTGAATGTAAAGGCTGATGAAAAATATTTGGATTCCGATACAGGAAAGTTCGATTTGGCTAAGTCAAACTTATTGGTTTATGCACATGGGGGATATTATGAAATGGGCGAAAAAAATCGGTAAATTCGGTTGGTCTGTAGAAAAGAAAAAATAATAAGAAATATGAGGAAAACTGCTTTAATACTCATAACCAGTCTGTTGCTGGCGACAGGCCTTCAAGGTCAGTCACGCAAAAGAGAACGTGATGCAACACGTGATCCGGCTGTTAATGTGGGTATAAAAGCAGGTTTTAATTCTTCTATGTTTTTTTATAGATCATTTTTCTATAGGCGGGAAAGAATTGAATGATATCCAGAATAACTATAAGGTTGGTTATTTCGGAGCTTTTTTCTGCCGTTTCAATTTGAAGAAACATCACTATCTTCAGACAGAACTTTCTTACAATGTTTCTAAAGGAAGTATTTCAATAGCCAATACAGTAGAAAATAAAGATATCTTATTCGATAATGCATTGGTTAAAACATCCATACACTCCATCGATCTGCCTGTATTGTATGGGTATAAATTTGTTGATGCCCGTCCGTATGGAATGGCATTTTTTTCTAGGACCTAAAGTAGCTTATACGTGGGAAAAGCATACTCAGAATGAATACTCTGGATTTTATCAGCAAAATATAACAGAAAATCTCCGTCCATTATGTTTTAACGCTGTGGTCGGATTGGCCGTTAATGTTTCAAATATATTTTTTGATTTTCGCTATGAAGGAGTTCTTCATAATATGGTAGAATCGGTTTCTTTTGATAAAAGAATAACGGAGTCTCCTTATTGCGATCAGTATATATATATCAAACGTCGTAGAAACGTATTAAGTTTCTCAGTTGGAGTGATTTTTTAAACACATAATATTACCTTTTTAAAAAACTACATATGAAAAGAGATGATTTGATTTTTGACATTATTGAGAAAGAACATCAGCGTCAGCTGAAAGGTATAGAACTGATTGCATCTGAAAATTTCGTAAGCGATCAAGTAATGCAGACCATGGGTTCATGTCTTACAAATAAGTATGCAGAAGGTTATCCTGGTAAGCGTTATTATGGTGGTTGCGAAGTTGTGGATCAGAGTGAACAAATTGCAATCGACCGGTTGAAGCAAATCTTTGGTGCTGAATGGGCAAATGTACAACCTCATTCGGGAGCACAAGCAAATGCTGCTGTTTTTCTGGCAGTGCTGAATCCTGGAGATAAGTTCATGGGATTGAACTTGGCACATGGTGGTCATCTTTCTCATGGTTCGGCTGTAAATACATCTGGTATCATCTATACTCCATGCGAATATAATTTGAATAAGGAAACAGGACGCGTAGATTATGATCAGATGGAAGAAATTGCCTTGCGTGAACATCCTAAGATGATTATTGGTGGTGGATCTGCTTATTCTCGTGAATGGGATTACAAGCGTATGCGTGAAATTGCAGACAAAGTAGGTGCTATTTTTATGGTCGATATGGCACATCCTGCAGGTTTAATTGCAGCAGGACTGCTGGATAATCCTGTGAAATATGCTCATATCGTTACTTCTACTACTCATAAGACATTACGTGGTCCTCGTGGTGGTGTTATTTTAATGGGTAAAGACTTCCCTAACCCTTGGGGTAAAAAGACACCGAAAGGTGAAATCAAGATGATGTCACAGTTACTTGATTCAGCTGTTTTCCCAGGTATCCAAGGTGGTCCGTTGGAACATGTTATTGCTGCTAAAGCTGTTGCATTTGGTGAATGTTTGCAGCCTGAATATAAAGAATATCAAATGCAGGTAAAGAAAAATGCAGCTGTGCTTGCTCAGGCATTAATGGACCGTGGCTTTACAATTGTTTCAGGAGGTACAGATAATCACTCTATGCTGGTTGATTTGCGCAGCAAATATCCTGAACTTACAGGTAAGGTTGCTGAAAAGGCATTGGTTTCTGCCGATATAACAGTAAACAAGAATATGGTTCCGTTTGATACCCGTTCTGCATTCCAGACCTCAGGTATCCGACTGGGTACTCCAGCTATTACAACACGTGGAGCAAAAGAAGATTTGATGTACGAAATTGCAGAAATGATAGAAACTGTTTTGTCAAATGTAGACAATGAAGAGGTTATTGCTTCTGTACGTGCACGTGTAAATGAAACAATGAAGAAATATCCTATTTTTGCATATTAATGGATAAACAATAAGCCTTTGGAATTCATGTAGAAATACATAATTCTGAAGGTTTATTAAACAAAAGTTGCGATGGATTGTTTCTTCAAAAAGTAACAATATAAATTTGAGAAATATGAAAAAAACGAGTTTTATGGCTATTTTATTAAGCGCATGCTTGGTATTTAGCGGTTGTGGTTCTTTGAACAATACAGCAAAAGGCGGTATGATTGGTGGCGGTAGTGGTGCTGCTTTAGGAGCTTTAATCGGTGGTATTGCCGGTCATGGTAAGGGAGCTGCTATCGGTGCTGCTGTGGGCGCAGCTGTGGGAACAGGAGCTGGTGTCCTGATTGGAAAGAAAATGGATAAAGCTGCCGAACAGGCTGCCCAGATACAAGGTGCTGAAGTTGAGCAAGTAACAGACAACAATGGTTTGCAAGCTGTAAAAGTGACTTTCGATTCTGGTATTTTGTTTAGTACTAGCAGCTCTTCATTAAGTACTTCTGCAAAATCATCATTGAGTAAATTTGCAAACAATGTATTAAATCAAAACCGTGACATGGATGTAGCAATCTATGGATATACGGACAATACAGGATGGAAAAACAGTACTGCAGAACAGAGCGTACAGAAAAATCAGGAGTTGTCTCAGGCACGTGCTCAAAGCGTATCAAGCTATTTGCTAGGATGTGGAGTTTCAGCTTCACAAATTAAGACTGTAGAAGGTATGGGAGAAAGTAATCCGGTTGCCGACAATAGCACAGAAGCAGGACGTAAGGAAAATCGTCGTGTAGAAGTATATATGTATGCAAGTCAGGAAATGATTCAGCAGGCTGAAGCAGGAACTTTGAAATAAAGGATAAAATTTAATATAAAAAATCCGCTAAATCGAATCTTTGTAGAAAGAGGATTTAGCGGATTTTTTTTATGTGTTATGTACGTTATTCTTTTGAATTCTCTTCATCACCTTTAAGTATCGGCAATGTAATTTGATATTTTACTGCGAGGATACGGACAATGAAAACAGTCACTCCACCTAGAATTTGTGACATATACGATTCCATGCCTGTTTTAAGACATATCCAATATACCAGCCCGCCGATGACACATGCCATGGCATAAATTTCTTTTCGGAAGATCAACGGAATTTCATTAATAAAAACATCTCGAATAACACCTCCTGCTGCTCCGGTTATACTACCCATAATGATAGCTACCCAGAAAGGATATCCTAAAGAAATACTTTTCCCAAAACCTACAACAGTAAACAATGCCAGTCCGATACTGTCGAAAAGGAAGAATGTATTATTCAGATGAATAAGATATTTCCCGAAGATAATAACAAAAAACATAGCAAATGCTGTACAAATCAGGTAAATAGGATCTGTCATCCATACAGGAGTAACATTCAGCATGACATCGCGTAACGTTCCCCCACCAATGGCAGTAGCCAGTCCTACAATATATGCACCAAACCAGTCGAAACGTTTGGCCGATGCCAAACGAATTCCACTGATGGCAAAAGCAAATGTTCCTATAAAGTCAAGTATCTGAACAAATGAAGGCATTTTCTTTTCAATTTAAATGAAACAATTAATTTACCAAGTGTAGCTAACTCCAAAACTTAAGAGTTCCTGAAGCTGGAAATAGCTGTCATCCGGTTCTTCTTTAGAAACAGAATCATCAAAACGGGTATGAACAAATAACTTCGTCGAGAAGTACTTGTTGAAAGCAAAAGTGAAGGTGTTTTCCCATTCTGACAAGACTTTTTCATAGTTTGTCGTATAAGAAAAACGTGATTCCCAAGTTAGATTATTAATGATAATCCATTTTAATGTTGCTTCCACACGAGAACCTAGCTGATCCTTCGATTTTTTTCCTGCATCAATGTTGAATTTGGTTGGATCTACTTTATCGCTGGCTACACTGTAACGGGTGTAGTTGAACGGATTGATCAATACTGACAAATTACATATTGCATCTTTCACATATTTATAGTCCATACCGATACCGATATTCAACTCTGAAGGTGAAAGCCATGAAGATACCATCTTATCGGAGTTCGTTTCATAATTAGAGAAGAACTGGGTCTTGAACTCGGCCGAAATGGTATAATACCAGTTTGTGATAGCCTTGTATCCAAATTTTGAACTTAAACGGAGCAAGTCTTCACTTGTCTTATATTGGTGGACTGTATCAGAAGGAGCAGAAATAAAACCAAGCTTCCATTCTATTTTGTTTTCAAATTGAACTTTTTGCTTGTCATCATAGTTGAACTGCAATACAGCTCCTGAAAGTAAAGATACTGTACTCTCTCCTCCTTTATACCAGTTGTCGGATATATAATTCTGTGAGAACTGCGCATATCCGTTTCCGCTGATAGCCCAGAAATTAGGTTTCATTACCAATAAGTCTTTTTCTCTAACCTGACCTGTCTGAGAGGCAGCTCCTATTAAATAGAAAACTTTTTCTTTCTTTGGTTTTTTTATTTTCATCTTGTCGGATAAAGGTTCTATACCTTTCAGCTCGTTTTCATTTTTAGAAACCAGACTAGGATATTGCAAATAAAAAGCCAGTAATTGCTTGTTTACACCTTTATTCACATCAACCGAATGTGCAAGGTTCGGAACTTGGAAAACAGAATCCTTTATGGCATTTTCTTTCACAAAAGGAATTACTGGTTCCCAATTATCAATAGAGAATGCTTGTGCAATTGGTTCCGAATAATATGTAGCAGGAACAATAAGCTTATAGAAATCCGGGTTCGAACGTATCCATGATGGAGCTTCGGGCAGATAAATATCTTCCCATCTGTCTAGCATTTTCTGATAATCTTGTCGGAAACTATACAAAAAGGATTGGAAGTTTTTCACTGCCGGATTGATTTTCGGAGTATAAGCTTGTTGTATGTTCTTTACTTTAATGGTTTCTACTGTTTTTTTTCTGTCGTATGGTATCGACGGCAGAAAATTGTTTCAACGTATCTGCCGGCATCGTATCTTGGGCGGCGATAGTGTCTTTTGTTAAAGTTAAGTCCTGCTGTTCAATTGCCTGAACGGCTTCATTTGTCAGGAGGAACATTGTAATAAACGTACCTAGTGCTTTCATTTTTCTAATTTGCCTATTTTCTATGCAAAATTACAATTTAATTTAGTCTTATTATAATGATATTATAACAAATTACATCTTAGTTTTTGTTTAGAGCAGATATTGAAGATTTTACTCTTTGCAATGTTTTGTCACTTTCCTTGTGTGTGATTTGGCTTTTTTTTATAATTTTGCAACTTTGAATAGTAGTGTTAGATAATAAATCACTTTAAAATAATCATATTGTGGCAGAAACAAAGTACATTTTCGTAACAGGTGGTGTAGCTTCTTCATTGGGTAAGGGCATTATTTCATCATCTATCGGTAAGTTGCTGCAGGCTAGAGGCTACAGCGTAACTATACAGAAGTTCGACCCGTACATTAACATCGACCCGGGAACACTTAATCCTTATGAACATGGTGAGTGCTACGTAACAGTAGACGGTCATGAAGCCGATCTTGACTTAGGACATTATGAACGTTTTCTCGGTATTCAGACAACAAAAGCGAACAACATTACAACCGGTCGCATTTATAAGAGTGTAATCGACAAGGAACGTCGTGGTGACTATTTGGGAAAAACAATCCAAATCATTCCTCACATTACTGATGAAATCAAACGTAATGTAAAACTGTTAGGGAATAAGTATAAATTCGATTTCGTTATTACAGAAATTGGTGGTACTGTAGGTGATATCGAATCGTTGCCTTATTTGGAAAGTATTCGCCAGCTGAAATGGGAGTTGGGTAGAAATGCTCTATGCGTGCATCTGACTTATGTGCCTTATCTGGCTGCTGCTGGTGAATTGAAGACTAAACCTACTCAGCACTCAGTAAAGGAATTACAGTCTGTGGGTATTCAACCAGATATTCTGGTATTGCGTACCGAACATAACCTTAGCACAAACCTGAAAAAGAAAGTTGCGCTATTCTGTAATGTAGATGAAAGTGCAGTTGTGCAGTCAATGGATATGCCGACAATCTATGAAGTTCCTCTTCGCATGCAGGAACAAAAACTGGATGTAACAATTCTTGAAAAGATGGGATTGCCGGTGGGTGAAACTCCGGAATTAGGTCCATGGAAAGACTTCTTGAACCGTCGTCATAACGCTACAGAAAAGGTTAAAATCGGATTGGTCGGTAAATATGATTTGCAGGATGCTTATAAATCTATATTGGAAGCATTGTCACAGGCTGCAACTTATAACGACCGCAAAGCTGATATTCACTTTATCAATAGCGAAAAGTTGACAGATGAGAATGTAGAAGAAAGCCTGAAAGAAATGGATGGTATTATTATCTGTCCGGGATTTGGCCAGCGTGGTATCGAAGGCAAGTTTGTAGCATTGAAATATTGCCGTACACACAATGTTCCTACATTTGGTATCTGTCTGGGTATGCAATGTATGGCTATAGAGTTCGCTCGTAATGTATTAGGCTATACTGATGCTAATAGCCGTGAGATGGATGAAAAAACTCCACATAATGTAATCGACATTATGGAAGAGCAGAAATCTATCACAAACATGGGAGGTACTATGCGTTTGGGTGCTTACGAATGTGTTCTTGATCCAAATTCAAAAGTATATCAGGCATATCAGACCCAACATATTCAGGAACGTCATCGTCATCGTTATGAGTTCAACAATGACTATAAGGCTGAATTTGAAAAGGCTGGAATGAAATGCGTGGGTATCAATCCTGAATCGGATTTGGTAGAAATAGTAGAAATACCTACTCTGAAATGGTTCATTGGAACTCAGTTCCATCCGGAATATAGCAGTACGGTATTGAAACCCCATCCTCTTTTCTTATCATTCATCAAAGCAGCTATTGATAAATAATAGATATTAATTTGTAAATAAAAAGAAATGGATAAAAACACGTTAGTGGGATTTGCTCTGATTGGTGCGGTTATAGTCGGATTCGGCATATATAATCGCCCCAGTCAGGAGGAAATGGCACGTGCACAGCATTATCAGGATTCGATACAGGCAGTGGCTCAAAAGCAAGAGCAGATGCAGAAAGCTCAAGAAATAGCTGCTTCATTGCCTGTTGTTCCGGATTCTACTTCTTTATTTTTCCAAGCATCGCAAGGTTCTGAAGAGTTTACTACGTTAGAGAACGATGTACTGCAACTTACTTTTTCTAATAAAGGAGGACGAGTATGCAAGGCTATGCTGAAAGAATATAATGATCAGCAACAGCAGCCTTTGGTTCTGTTCGATGGTAAAGATGCTTCGTTAAGTTTAGGATTTGAAGGTAAAAATGAAAATATTCTGAGCAATCAGATGTATTTTCAGACTACCAATGTAACAGATAGTACGGTAACAATGCGACTAAATGCTGCAAATGGTGGACATTTGGACTTCATCTATAAACTGTTACCAAACTCATACGTTGTAGACTTTACTGTCCAGGCAAGCGGATTGCAAAACTTCTTCTCTCCTTCTGTCAAAACGATGAGTGTTGACTGGAAACAGCGTGCACGACAGATGGAAAAAGGATATACGTTCGAACAACGTTATACTTCGCTTACTTATAAACCGGTAGACGACAGTTTCGATTATTTGAGCGAAACAAAAGACGAAAAAGAAACTATTCCAGAAGTGCTTGATTGGGTTGCATTTAAGAATCAGTATTTCTCATGTGTATTTATGGCAGAGAAAAACTTTGAAAATGCAACGCTTGAATCGAAGATGGAACAGAAAGGAAGCAGTTACATGAAGAACTATACTGCCGAAATGAAAACTGCTTTCGACCCGACAGGTGCGCAACCTAGTCGTTTCCAGTTCTATTTTGGTCCTAATCATTTCAAGACTTTGTTGGCAACTAATGATTTATCTTTCAAGGATAAAGATCAGGAACTGGAGGATTTGGTATATTTAGGTTGGCCTATCATTCGTCTGATTAACCGCTGGTTTACTATTAATCTTTTCGACTGGTTATCAAGCTGGGGACTGAGTATGGGTATTGTTATTTTGCTGATGACTATCATTGTCAAGATTCTGGTATTGCCTACTACTTGGAAATCATTTATCTCTTCAGCAAAAATGCGTGCGTTAAAGCCTTATGTAGATAAGATTAATGCTAAATACCCGAAGCAGGAAGATGCATTGAAGAAACAGCAAGAAACTATGGCTTTGTATAGCCAATATGGAGTAAGCCCTATGGGAGGATGTTTGCCTATGCTCATCCAGACTCCGGTGTTTATGGCTTTATTCTTCTTTGTGCCTAATGCAATTGAGTTACGTCAGCAGAGTTTCTTGTGGGCAAGCGACCTTTCTGCATACGATGATCTTATAAGCTGGAGTACTCATATTCCTTTGTTGGGAAATCATTTAAGTCTGTTCTGTTTGTTGTTTAGTGTGACAACAGTTCTGAACCAGATTATTATGATGAAACAGCAAGACATGGGTAATAATCCTCAGATGGCTGCCATGAAGTGGATGATGTATATCATGCCTGTAATGTTCTTCTTTATTTTCAACGAATATGCATCAGGTTTGAGCTACTATTATTTCATTTCTGGTTTGATCGGTATTATTACCATGTGGATTATGCGTCGTATGACCGATGAGAAAAAATTATTGGCACAGCTTGAAGCCAATAAGAAAGCTCCTTCAGAAAGAAAGACTAGCGGATTGATGGCTAAGCTTGAAGCGCTGCAAAAAGAGCAAGAACGTCTTCAGAAAGAACGTCAGGAACGTATGAATAAGAAATAATACAATTCCTGTACATAATAAAAAGATCGCCGGTAAATCGGGATAATTCAATTATCTTCAATTTACCGGCGATCTTTTTTGTTTTGCTTTATTCGAAAGAATACAGCTCTGAAGGAGTAGTTCGTTTCAATGGAATAACTTGTACCCCATTCATCATCAAAAGCGATTCCATGCTGTTTAAAAGCAGTTTCAACCGTCTTATATGCCAGCTCCGGATGATTGTTGTCTTTGCTCAAATGACAAAGCCAGAGATATTTTAAACCAGCCGGAAAATGTTCAGCAAGATAATTAGCCATCTCGCTGTTACTCATATGTCCGTTAGGACTGGCTATACGGGCTTTCAGATGTTGAGGATAAGGTCCCATCTGCAACATGGTTTCATCATAGTTTGCTTCGAGAATCAGATAATTGGAGCGCTCAATATATGCAGCAGCAGTGTCCGTAATATGTCCGATATCGGTTATGAAAGAAAAGGTCTTATCTCCCACGCTGATGCAATATCCTACGTTGTCCGTTGCATCGTGAGGCACTTCGAAACAAGTAATGCTGAAATCTTCTATCTGGATAGTTTCTTCCTTGTTGATAAAACGCCGGTGGGCATTATCCAGTTTTTCGGTCATGCAATAACTCCGATTGATGCCTGCGTGCACTTCCGGTGTAGAATAAATGGGTATGCTATGCTTTTTTGCCAAATGTCCGACAGCTTTAATATGGTCGGCATGATCGTGGGTAATCAAGACGGCGCGTATTGTATCCAGGTTCAGTGCATAATCTTTGAAAATCTTCTTTATGCTTCGTATGCCGATACCTGCATCTATTAGTATCCCACAAGTCTTTGTTGCCAGATAATAACAGTTGCCACTGCTACCACTGCCCAAACTCAGAAATCGTACTTCCATATATGTGTTTCTTATTTTTAAAAAGGAACACAAAAGTACAAAAAAGAAAGGAGCTTGCCAATATAGCAGGCAAACTCCTTTCCACAAAATGATGCTCTTTATACAAATTAGAATTCGAAGAATTTCTTTGCGTTATTGTAGCAGATGTCTTCTACCATTTGTTGTACACGTTCCATTTCGCATGCTGGGATTTCTCCATTTTCAACATCATTACCCAGCAAGTTACACAATGTACGGCGGAAATATTCATGACGCGGATAAGACAGGAATGAACGAGAGTCGGTAAGCATACCTACGAAACGGCTTAACAAGCCCAACAGTGACAACGCATTCATCTGTTTTTCCATACCATCTTTCTGATCGAGGAACCACCATCCTGAACCGAACTGAATCTTTCCTGGTATAGAACCATCCTGGAAGTTACCCAACATAGTAGCGATAACTTCGTTAGCACATGGATTCAAGTTGTAAAGGATAGTCTTAGTCAGCTTGCCTGAAGTATTCAGCTTATCCAAGAATTTAGCCATAGCTTTTGCAGTAGTAAATTCACCGATAGAATCGAAACCTGTATCAGGGCCTAAAAGCTTAAACATCTTAGTGTTGTTGTTACGGATAGCACCGTAGTGGAACTGCTGAGTCCAGCCAGTTTCCCAATCCATTTCTGCAAATACAATCAGCATAGCCGACTTGAACTTCAGGATTTCTTCTTTTGTCAGTTCAGTACCGCCATATACTTTATTGAAGATAGCTCTGATTTCTGCATCTGTATAATCTTCTGCATAGAACTCTTCGATACCGTGGTCAGACAACTTACATCCTTGTTCTGCAAAGAACTCGTGACGTTTACGCAGTGCAGCAACCATATCGTCGAATGAAGAAATTGTTACTCCACTCACTTCAGACAGTTTTTCCATGTAAGCACGGAAATCAGCAGGTACTTCTACTGCCATAGCCTTGTCAGGACGCCATGTAGGCAACATCTTGATTTCGAATCCGCTTTCACGAGTAGCGATATGATATTCCAGTGAGTCAACAGGATCATCGGTAGTACAAACTGTTTCAACGTGATAACGGCGCATCAGGTTGCGGGCAGTATATTCAGGAGTTGCCAGCTTAGCATTACATTCGTCAAAAATTTCACGAGCTGTAGACGGATTCAAAATCTTGTCAATACCGAAACAAGTTTTCAATTCCAGATGAGTCCAGTGATATAATGGGTTACGGAATGTATAAGGAACTGTTTCAGCCCATTTTTCGAATTTTTCCCAATCGGTAGTATCCTTACCGGTACAATAGCGTTCGTCTACACCGTTGCTACGCATTGCACGCCATTTATAGTGGTCGCCACCCAACCATATTTCTGTAATTGACTTGAACTGGTAATCGTCTGCTACCATTTTCGGAATCAAGTGACAGTGGTAGTCGATAATAGGCATTTTAGCTGCATGGTTGTGGTACAATTCCTGCGCTGTTTCTGTTTTCAGCAGGAAGTTTTCATCCATAAATTTTTTCATAAAGCTTCGTTTTTAGGTTTATGTTTTTTGTTATGTATTTTCATAAAAAGCAAATCCCGCAAAAGGAATTTATGTTGCTTAACATGTATTTCGTTTTATTTGTCGTTATCGAACACGAAAGTAGAAATTTTATTTGGAATAACAAAATATTTCGTATATTTGCAGCGAATATTTAGTAAAATTAATCTCTGAAAAAGAGGAAGAAAATGTTATTTGTAAATATATATTACTGTTTTATCAACTAGTTTTTTCACCTTTATACCTTTCTTATAAAGAGAGAAGCAAAATTGTAAAAATACGGAACTTAAAATATACAAGTATGAAAGCATTAAACAAAGAAACTGCAAACAAGACAGTTCGTCCAGAAAGAATCATTCAGTTTGGTGAAGGTAATTTTTTACGTGCATTTGTAGATTGGATAATCTATAATATGGACCAGAAAACAGATTTCAACAGCAGTGTTGTAGTAGTACAGCCTATCGATAAAGGTATGGTAGACATGCTGAATGCACAAGACTGTTTGTATCACGTAAACTTGCAGGGACTCGACAAAGGTGAAACTGTAAACAGCCTGACTATGATCGATGTTATCAGTCGTGCCTTGAATCCTTACACTCAGAACGCTGAATTTATGAAACTGGCAGAACAGCCTGAAATGCGTTTCGTAATCTCAAATACAACCGAAGCTGGTATCGCTTTCGATCCTTCTTGCAAGCTTGAAGATGCTCCTGCTTCTTCATATCCAGGAAAATTGACTCAGTTGCTGTATCACCGTTATAAAACATTCAATGGCGATATGTCAAAAGGTTTGATCATTTTCCCTTGTGAGTTGATCTTCCTGAACGGACACAAACTGAAAGAAACTATTTACCAGTACATTGAATTGTGGAACTTGGGTGACGATTTCAAGAACTGGTTTGAAAAGGCTTGTGGTGTATATGCTACATTGGTAGACCGTATCGTACCGGGATTCCCACGTAAGGAAATTGCTGAAATCAAAGAAAAACTGCAATACGATGATAACTTGGTAGTTCAGGGAGAAATCTTCCATTTGTGGGTTATCGAAGCTCCGCAGGAAGTTGCTAAGGAATTCCCAGCAGACAAGGCTGGTCTGAATGTATTGTTTGTACCTTCTGAAGCTCCTTACCACGAAAGAAAAGTAACTCTGTTGAACGGTCCTCACACTGTACTTTCACCGGTTGCTTACCTGTCAGGTGTAAACATTGTTCGCGATGCTTGTCAGCATCCGGTTATCGGCAAATATATCAATAAAGTAATGTTTGACGAATTGATGGAAACTTTGAACCTTCCGAAAGAAGAGCTTGAAAAATTTGCTCATGATGTTTTGGAACGCTTCAACAATCCGTTTGTTGACCATCAGGTTACTTCTATCATGCTGAATTCATTCCCTAAATTCCAGACTCGTGACCTTCCAGGTTTGAAAGTATACTTGGAACGCAAAGGCGAACTTCCGAAGGGACTGGTATTGGGTCTTGCTGCTATCATTACTTACTACAAAGGCGGTGTACGTGAAGACGGCGCAGAAATTGTTCCAAACGATGCACAGGATATCATGGACTTGTTGAAACAGCTTTGGGCTACAGGTGATACTCAGAAAGTAGCTGAAGGAGTTTTGGCTGCCGAATTTATCTGGGGCGAAAACCTGAACAACATCCCGGGACTGACTGCTGCTGTAAAAGCTGACTTGGACAGTATTCAGGCTAAAGGCATGCTGGAAACAGTAAAATCTATTCTGTAATTAATTGTTAGAAATTCCATAAGAGGAGGAAAAATATCCGCTCATGCAACGGATATTTTCCTCCTTTCTTGTTTTTGTATAAAGAGCTTTCTCTTTCCCTTACTTCTGCCATAATTCACTTTATATTCTCTTCAGAATAATAAGACTTGTCGAGCAACTATTCATACTTGCAGTCGCTCAAAAAAAACATGCTGAAGAAAAAATTTTTTTCGTACGAATTTTTAAAAAACAATCGAGAATAATTTCCTAAAAAGATGCTGAAGTTTTTTTACTGAAGAATTTGAATGTACTATTCAAACTCCAAATACCTTTCTCTAAACCTCTCATAAACTTGAGCATAATACTCTGGCAGACATTGTATCATCGTATCCACAAAGTCCTCAAGAGTTACTGCACTTAACTTGTAAGCATACTCTGGCTTCAGATACTCTGTAACTGATCTGATCTCCTTTTCTGTTGACGGATGCTCCTTCGGAGAAAGTACCACAGAATATGAGTCCTTCAAGTTTTCGACTTCTCTGTACCGTTCTGTAAGTAAAAGATTTCTGTAGATCTGTGTTAATTTTATTTTTATTTGCTATCAATAGCCCTTCAAATTCCGCACAGAACAGTCCGGTATCAATAAGCATTTGTTTTTGTTCTTCGCAATTATGTGCTTCATTTAATCCGAGTATATCTGTATATTTCGTTTCAATAGCGATTATATGTTTCTCGCCATTGTTATCTTGAAATTGGATATAGGCATCCATGGCCGACTTATCTTTTGCGTATTTCTCAATTGGTGTCGGTATAAATTCCAATCCGATTTTTGTTACTACAAATACTGGGATATTTTTAAAGATAGATCTTATAGCAAGTGTCACCTTTTCAGGGTTTTCTTCTAAAAGTAACATCAGAGGATGAAATAGGTTGAATGCCATTGGCATACTCGAAAGCAGATTGTTGAATAATCGAAATTCATCTATCGTTTCATTATCCTTTCGATTTTTAACCCTTTTCTTAGCATACTCAAAAGTTTCTTTCATCAGAAAATTCTTTCCGGAAATTTCACCACCACTAATCATATTACCATATTTTCGTTTGGAAGTTTTTGTCGGTCCAACACCCTCCTCTTCTCCTATTTTCACTCGGTACATCGACTGAAGCAATCTAGCTTTTTTAGTAAAAGCGTTATCGCTTTTACATTGATTTCCCAAATTTAAAATACTTTCCATATGATGATATTATTTTATGCAAATAAGCTTATTTTACCGGAATACGGATGGTTCCAGTTTTTATTCCCTTGGCAGTAGCCTGAAGTTCTATCTCACCAGTTTTTTCTCCTGACTGGACTATAACAGTGAGCATACCTCCGAACGCATGCATTTCCGGCTTGTGGAATAAATCCAGACAAGTAGGATCTCCGTTTGCAGAAGCACGGTACTTACCTGCCCCTTTTACTTTGAAACTTACCAGACGTCCGTCATTCGGGCACAAGTTGCCGTCCTTATCAACAATGCGGAGTGTAACATATGCCAGATCCTTTCCGTCTGCCTGAAGAGAGCTGCGATCTGTAACAAGTTCTATATGATGCGGCTTGCCTGCAGTACGAACAGTCTTTTCTGCAACAGGATTCCCCTGTTCGTCGTATGCCACTACTCTCACCTCGCCCGGCTGATAAACTGCGTCATGCCACATCAGACGATAACGGTTTTCTACTGTTCCGTTCTTGTGTTTAGTCTGACGTCCATAGCTTTTTCCGTTGATAAACAATTCTGCCGAAGGATAGTTTGTATAAACAAAAACAGGAGTCTTTTCACCTTCACGTCCTTCCCAATTCCAGTGCGGCAGGATATGCAGTGTTTCTGCTTCTTTATTCCATACACTTCGGTACAGATAATAACGGTCTTTGGGGATAGATGCCAGGTCGATGATACCGAACATTGAACTATGATTCGGCCATGCATTGGTGTCATACGGGCTCGGCTCGCCTAGATAGTCGAATCCAGTCCACACAAACTGTCCGATTGTCCATTCATGATCTTCGGCACGCGCAAAATCAATATCAGGAATATTAGACCAGTTGCAATATTCCAGATCATATGAAGAAGACTGATGATCATCATACATAGCTCCGGCCTTACGTTCCACCGGGAACTTATATACTCCACGAGAGCTGACAGTAGACGATGTCTCCGAACCTAAAATAATGTTTTGTGGTAAACGTTCGTAAGCTTCATCATATAGGTGAGCACGATAATTCAGCCCCGGAATATCAAGCATTGCAGCAAATCCATTTGCTAGTACACTTTTCACTTGATCCATACCACAGGTTACCGGACGTGTAGGGTCTTCCCGATGACAGATATCCTGTAAGAACTTTGCTACTTTATATCCTTCCGGACTCCATTGGGTAGGAACCTCGTTGCCGATACTCCACATTACCACACATGGATTGTTCCGATACTGTCGAAGCATGTTTACCATATCCTTTTCCGCCCATTCATTAAAGAAGCGGTGGTATCCGTTGTCACACTTGGCGATATCCCATTCGTCGAACGGCTCAAGCATCATCATGAATCCCATTTCGTCGCAAAGTTCGACTAGTTCGGGAGCAGGCATATTATGCGATGTACGGATGGCGTCACATCCCATTTCTTTGAGTAACGTCAACTGATGGCGGAGCGCTGCAACGTTAATTGCTGCTCCCAAAGGTCCCAGGTCATGATGATTGCATACTCCTTGAAATTTACGTCGCTTTCCGTTCAGATAAAAACCTTTGTCGGCTATATATTCAATTGTACGAATCCCGAAACGTGTGGAATAAGTATCGAGAAGCGTATCACCTGAATAGATTTTTGATACAGCCTTATATAGGACTGGAGTTTCGGGCGACCAAAGCTTAGGTCGTTCTACGATAAAATTCTGAGTAAAAGGTTGGCCGTGATTGATGACTCCTTTGTTCGTTTTGGTTGAAACCACCTGTCCGTCAGCATCCATAATGTCCGTTACTACAGTCAGCTCTGTTTTTCCCGCATTTAAAATCGTTGTACGAAGACAAACAGAAGCATATTCGTCCTTCACGTACGGAGTAGTATCTGAGTTCCCCATACCGGAACATGGATTTTTTCTGTAGTTACTACATGTACGTTTCGATAAAGTCCCGCTCCCGGATACCAACGTGATGATTGTGGACGATTTTCCAATCGTACGGCAAGTGTGTTATTTTTACCATCTTCATTTACTAGAGAGGTAACGTCACAATAGAAAGAGTTATAGCCACAGGGCCAGAAACAGGCTTCTTTTCCGTTGACAAACACACGAGCCTCGCTCATTGCTCCGTCAAAGATCAGGGTTGTCTGTTTTCCTGGAGTAGAATGAAATGTTGTACGATACCATCCTATGCCTACGTATGGCAAACCACCCGTACGTCCGGTTTTTAAGCTAGCCTGAGTTTCAAAATTCTGTGTGACAGCTACATTTTGTAAGTCGTTGTTCTTATCGAAAGGTCCGAAAATAGCCCAGTCATGTGGAATGTCTACAGTTTCCCATTTAGCATCATTGAATGCTGGCATTTCAGCATTGCTAACCTCTCCTTTGGTAAATTTCCATCCTTTTTCCAGCAGATATTCGCTTCGCTGTGCATGGAGATTTAGAGCCAGGCAAAATCCCATGGTCATGAGATAAAATGTCTTCATGTGTGTTTCCCTTAATATTACAATGTTAATATTTTTTTTGTATCAAAACCCTTATTTATCTAATGGAGGTCAAGTATTTCAGAATACTTATATCTTCCTATCTTTTCCGCCATCAGATTATAAGGATTTAACAAAGATACAATTTCTTGACAGAAGACAAAGTATCGTTTATAGAATATTGTCACAAAAGTTTTACCTCATAGAAATAGAATACTCATTTCTGGCCATAAAAATAAGCAGCTGTAGCTCCTCCATCTACAAGGAAATCAGCTCCGGTAATAAAGGCTCCCCGATTACTCATCAACAATTCGGCAACATTTGCCACTTCATCTGCTGTTCCCGGACGATGTGCCGGACATTGGGCAAACATCTTCTTATAAAATTCTCCACGTACACCGTTAAACTCATCAAGAGCCAATGGGGTAACAATGATGCCCGGAGAAATAGAATTAATGCGCGCTCCTCTTCTACCCCATTTTACGGCTTCCGACATAACACGTTTTACATTACAACGTTTAGCCAACTGGTATGCATGGAGTGTATCATTGATATGTTGTGGTTGCAAAACTTCGAGATCCAATAGTCTTTCAGTTGGTGTACAAGCCAGCAGCTCATCGGTTTCCGCACCAAGTGCTGGCAGACGATGTCCGGATTGACTGGAGATTGTAACGCCTGTACCTCCCCACATGATGACTTTTCCGACCTCTTCCAACAATACAGCCGTGCCATACAGGTCGACTTTCAGAATAGTTTCTATTGATGCTTGTGAAGGAGAAACTCCCGCAGCATTGACCAGCATGGCTATTTCTCCATATTGCTGTGCCGTGTCAATTAGATGTAGAATGGACTCGCGGGATGATAAGTCCATCTCCACCGGAAGCACATCAAATCCGGCACGGTTCATCGTATCGGCCATGGACTGTGCATTCTCCATTCGTTTGTCACCGACTACAATCTTCATTCCATATCCCATCCGTCGGGCTATCGCCATACCGATTTGTCCGGCACCTGTAAGTATCATTACTTCTTTTTCCATATCGCATATATTATATTGATTCCTATTGCAAAATTATCCTTTACTATTTTACTGATAGTTATACAAAACACAGAATAATTTCACAGATTCACAGATGGTGTAATTTGTCAGTATTGCAGATTATTGTCAATGATATAAAACACAGATTTACTGCATAGAAACACTGCTTTTCTTTATATTGTGTTATAAATATTATCTTTGCGCATCAATTCAGTTTAACAAGTTATGGGCATTATAATAAGGCAAGAAAATAGTACGGAATTGTCTGTTATCTGCAACCTGATAGAAAAAGCTTTTGCAGATATGCCGGAAAGCGACCATCAGGAACACCATTTAGTAGACAGACTGCATATTCCGATACATATATACCGGAATTGTCACTAGTCGCAAAAACTGAAAAAGGAGAAATTGTAGGATATATTTTGCTGACAAAAGTGGAAATCGTTTCAGAAAATGAAATCCATACATCTTTGGCTCTAGCACCACTTGCCGTTCTACCTGAATACCAGAACAGAGGCATAGGAGGAATGTTACTTAAGGAATCACATAAAAGAGCTGCTACACATGGCTATGGCACAGCTCTTCTTCTTGGACATAAAGAGAAATCGGTTTAGTCTGTATATTCTAAACTTAAACAAGGAATACGAAACTGAACCAATATATTTTATTGTACCTTTTGTTACTATTTTATTTATGACTTATTTTTATAAGTTTACCAATCTTTTGGTAAGCTTTCTTTTTCTATGCTATTAATTATAATTTGTACATTAAATTTTGTTTCAATCGTTCTACAAAATGATCGATGCGTTGCATCTCCTTAGGGATGTTGATACCTTGCGGGCAATCGGGCGAACATTGATTGCACCCGATGCAATGGCTGGCTTGCCTCAGTCTTGGTACACTGCGGTCATAACCAATCAAGAAAGCTTGTCGTGCCTTGTGGTAATTTTCATCATGTCCGTTTCGTGGCATATTTCCCTCATTGATACATTTATTATAATGTAGAAGAATAGCAGGAATATCTATTCCATAAGGACATGGCATACAATATTTGCAGTCATTACAAGGGATTGTCTGATATTGTACCATCAGGTCTGCTGTTTCTTGCAAGAATACAAATTCATCATCAGAAAGCGGATGCAGTGGCGAATAGGTACACAGGTTGTCTTGCAAGTGTTCCATGTAGGTCATTCCGCTGAGTACAGTCAAAACATTAGGGAAACTTCCAGCAAAACGGAACGCCCATGATGCTACGCTCTGTTCTGGTTCTCGTTGCTTTAATTTATTAACAATGTGATCATGAACTTTGGAAAGTCGTCCACCAAGCAACGGTTCCATAATCACGGCTGGAATATTCCGCTTCGCCAGTTCGCTATATAGGTATTCTGCATTAACGTTGATGCCTGATGCGTGCCGCCAGTCAAGGTAATTGAGCTGTATTTGTACAAAGTCCCACGGTATGCCCGATTCCTGTAACATATAGTCAAATACCCGTACATCCCCATGAAACGAGAACCCCAGTTTACGGATACGTCCGGCTTCTTTCTCCTTGAGGATAAAATCTGCGATACCACAATCATACAGTCTTCCGCGCATTTCTTCCATTCCCTTACCTGTACCTAGAATATGAAACAGGTAATAATCGAAGTAATCCGTACGCAGGTGCTTAAAAGAATCCTGATACATCTTTACGCTTGCCTCTTGTAGTTCTTTACCGCGAAGTCCAGCTCCATAAAGACGGTGATTGGACATTTTCGTGGCAATGAAATACGAATCACGGGGGTGCCGACTGAGTGCAATGCCAGTAGCCTCTTCCGATAAACCTTGACAATATGGCGGAGCGGTATCGAAATAGTTTATGCCATGTGCCAAAGCATAATCCACCAGCCGGTTCACTTCTTCCTGGTCAACTATTTGTCCTTCACCATCTGGATTAGATATCATCGGCCATCGCATACAACCATAACTAAGCAATGACACGCGGTCGCCCGTCAATATCCGGTAAGTCATATCGCCATCAGGTTCTCCGATAACATTAAATGATGACTTGCTTTGTTCATTACAACCTACCAATCCGGCAGTTACCATTCCTGCGGCTCCTGCTATCTTGAAAAAATCACGGCGGGAAATTGATTTTCCATTCTCTTTATCCATATGCAGTAAATATTTAGTATCTATTTTATTTTTTGAACTCTTTTCATATCATTCTGTGTATTTCGTTGCCTTCTACATAAATGGCACTGAACGGACGTGCCGGACAAAGATTCTCGCAAGCTCCGCAACCGATACAACGCTCTACATTGATTGCCGGAATTTTAGCAGATTCTGGATTATCAGCAATAGAATGTATCATTTGAATAGCTCCGGTAGGACAATGACGGGCACAGTTCCCGCATTCTACACCGTCAGCCAATGGCACACAGTTCTCCTTTACCCATACAGCATGTCCTATCTGAGTAGCGGATTTTTTCTGCTACTGATATTAAATGTATAGCTCCAGCAGGACAAACTTCACTGCATTTTGTACATTCAGGCCGACAATATCCTCGCTCATAACTCATTTCGGGCTGCATTAATTTGGTCAGATCTGTGGACGGACGAAGCACTCCGTTTGGACAGGTTGATACACAGAGTTGGCAGGCGGTACAATGTTGAAAAAAAACTCCGTGCACTCCGTGCTCCCGGAGGTACAATTGAAGTAAAACGATTGGGAATTTTCTTATCCTCTATAACAGCCAAGCCTCCATCTACTTTCTTTTCCTGTGCTTTCAATATGCCAGTCGTAGCAATCGTAGCTACAACAGTCAGAAATGAACGACGGGTATCATTGATTTGATCAGTTAAAATTTTGGATGTATTTGTTATTGGCTGTGTGGCTTCTTTTTTTGTAGGATGTTTGTAATTGATAGCTCTCTTATGGCATTTACTGATACAATCCATGCAAGTGACACAACGGCTGTAATCAATCCGATGTTTGGCGATATCAATACATGCCGCCTTACAATTCTGGGTACACAGCTTGCAATTCACGCATTTATCCGTATCAATCACAGGTTTCAACCACGAGAAACGGGCAAGTAAGCTTAACACCGTACCTACCGGGCATACGGTATTGCAGTAAGTCCGTCCGTTCCGCCACGCCAATACTCCTATTATAATAAAGGTAAGCAAGGCGATGAGGAATGTCGGCAGACTTTTCAACCATACCTCCGTTTTATAGAAGGCGTAACAATCAGCCCGTTCCGCAAAGTAAGCGAGCAAGTTGTTTCCCCAAGCGTATATCGGGGCGAACAGATTGCTTGCGATCCGTCCGTATGAACTGTATGGCGCGAGCAATGCCACCAGCGAGCCGATTCCGGCTATTATCGCTACAACGAAAACAGCCAACACCCCATACCGCAGCCATGATTTGACCGGAGAATAGCAGTAACGGTTCTTCTTCTGTTTTTTGCCCATCCAAGCGATGATGTCCTGCATCACGCCCAGCGGACAGATGACTGAGCAGTACACCCGTCCGAAGACAAGTGTCAGCAACACGAAGAACCCCACAACCCCCACATTCAACGCCAAGAGCGCGGGCAGGAACTGTATTTTGGCCGTCCAGCCCAACCAAGCGTGCAGCGTTCCCGTGAAGTCGAGGAATAGCAACGTCACAGTGGCGAAACACAGAACGGCAAGTGTCAATCTGATTTTACGTAGCATACTATTCAACTGTTTTTATGGAATTTATACCTTAACCAAATCACTCCGTTCTCCATTGTTTGTACAGACAATAATTCAAGCGATTGTCCTTGTGAGGGATTTCCTTTACCGATATAATGGAAAATAGATGTTGAATTAGTCGAGCCGTCAATACCGGGATAAATAACAAGGCTCAGTTCATCTATCAGTCCGGCTTGCAGAAATGCTCCGTCAATGATGCCGCCGCCCTGTAAAGAGAGAGACTCCACACCAAATGTTTCCGCCAATGTCTGCATGGCAATGTTGAGGTTATCACCTTTTGTTCCAGCAAACAGGTAGGAAATACCCTTTTTCTGAAGGTACTCTAAATAAAATGCCGGAGCTGTTTCAGGCAGGATGGCTACAATGCTGTCCCCTCTTACAGTGGAAGATTCATAGAGAATATTTGCGTCCGGATCGGCTATCACAAAAAGACGTTCAGAAGTACTTCCGGCAATATAAGGTACAGGATGACCAAGTGGTGTGCTATCCCCTGTATGAAAGGTTTTTGGGAAATAACCTTCACATAATGTATGCTTTCCGAACATCCAAGCATCGGTATTCAGTTTACGACCAATTGCTGCGTATATACCAATTAATTCGTTCTTCTTTCCATTGAATGGTTCCGTCCAATGGTCGGTCAGCAGGTGGCCATCTACGGAGCCCATTACATGACAAATGATTTGTGGATACATAGTGTTATCAATTTAGTTTATAATCAGACGTCAAAATAGAATATTCGGACTGATGACCGAAGAGTTGCCGATACAATAAGGCTAATATGTGCGGTTGATAAAAGCCGAACTCTCCAGCTATTTGCTCTAATGGGCAATCATCCTTGCGAACACGTTTCTTAATATATTCCATCATCTTTAGGCGAATATACTCAGCAAGCATCTTTCCTGTTTCTATCCGTACTACTTCGTTCAGATAAGCTGGCGAAAGGGTGGAAAGTGCAGATTCGACCCGGCAGATTCCATCTTCCAGAGATTTCTGTCCACATAGGGAAAAATAGCGGTAGAGTGTCTTGTTTACTGTTGCTAGGTATTCTTGACAAATGTCAGAACGACAGGCAAACTGACGTTCATAGAAGCGGAGGCAATAGTCCAACAATAATTCTACACCCACAGATACCAATCGTAGACTGTAAGGGTCTATGTCCCGCTGCAGTTCTTCATGGATATGATCCAAACAGTCTTGTACGATATGCATTTCCTGCAAGGAAAGATGCAGTGATTCATTCTCCCGATAATCAAAGAAAGTATAGTCCGCTTTCTTGAATACAAGGCTCTTGGTACTAAACAGTTCCGGATGTAACAGGAGTCCCGATATACTACCGTCTATCGCATCTTCGTGACTGATACAGATTGTATCTCCCGGTTTTGTGAATGTAAGTGTGCCGTATTGAAAATCGACACATTGCCTGCCATAGCGTACTTCTCCACACCGTGTCCTTACAAAACGGACTGCATAGAAGTTACCTGTAAAACACAACGTAGTATCATCTTCAAGTTGTCCCGGATCAATAACCGCTACTTGAGGATGTAGTGTCGGTTGACGCATCTGTTTGTTGAACTCGTCTATAGTGAGTGACTGTATATCGTTCATTACTATTATTTGTTTTTATGTGCTGATACAAAAATACCGTTTCCGTCGTGGTGCGTCTATACACAGATTACGGATTGAAACACCAAAATCAACGAAAACGGTATGAGTTCCAATGAAAGCATCTCAAGTATTGGATGAGATGGATTCATTACAAATGTTTACCAAAGAAATCAGTTAGTTTGTTTACAGCCTTATCTACATATTCCGGTACCCAATACGTCTGGATGTGTCTTGCACCAGGGATTAGATACAATTCCTTGTCATTCGTTCCAGTAGCTTTGCTGAAACATTGTTCGGTCATATAGAACGTGTCGGCAAGACTACCCGCCATCATTAACAACGGTTGGTTGATGAGATACATTCCCTCACTGGCATCAAATGCCATCAGATCGATCAGACTGCTCTTTGTATAACGGAAGGTAGAACCCGGGTGCGCGTGAGATTGAAGGTAATACTCATAACCGTCACGATAGAGATCGAACGGAAGCTGTTTGGCCTGTTCCGGCGTCATTCCACTCATATCACCTACATACTCAGGAGCTTCTCCGTTGGCTTCTTTCTGACGTGCAACACAGGCGTCTGCAAGTCGTTGTTGCACATCGCCGATCTGTGAATCAAGGAAGCCATTACGACGTACCAGTCCGGAGTTGAACATACTGAGTGTGGCAACTGCCTTGAAACGTTTGTCAGTCTGTGCAGCTTTAAGCGTATAGCCACCTCCGCCACATATACCGAGTATACCGATACGATTTGCATCCACTCCGGGATATTGTGCCAGTATATCGGCTGCACGATGGATATCTTCGATACGGCTGGCCGGCTTGTCTACATTGCGCGGTTCACCCTCGCTTCCACCTTGATAGGCGGCATCAAATGCCAGACAAATGTAACCCTGTTCCGCCATCCGCTGGCTGTACAATCCTGCCACCTGTTCCTTACATCCACCGTTTGGATGTGCAACGACAAGAGCGGGATAGCTTCTTGAAACTTCATATCCGGCTGGAGTATAAACGTTGGCGACAATCTTCAAGCCACTCAAGTCGTAAGTAATGCGATGGATATTAACTTTGCCCATTTCATTCTTGGTGATAGCTCCCCGATAAACCAGTCCGAAAGGATTGTCGTTAGGACTTTGGATAGCAGAGAAATCCTCTGAAATAAATGGTTGTTTGTTTTGAGCGGCTGAAGCTCCGGCGAACAAAAGTGCAGTAACACCGCACAACATTGTCTTTAATAAGGTATTCATAATTTTTTTCTTTTAGAAGTTTGTTACATGCATTCTTTCAATATCTCAAACAGTTCATCACGGGAAAACTGCTTGCAGCATCCCGGCATCAGTAAACAGGTATCTACAGCGGCACGGAGGATACTTTCGTCCTTAATGCCCATTTCGCTCCAGTGCGATGGCAAGCCGATTTCCTTTATAAAATCCTCCAACGCTTCGATACTAAGTATAGCAGTCTGTTCTACCGTATCACCCTTTACATTCCATACCCGTTCCGCCATACGAGCCAGTTTTTCTTTGCCCTCATTTAGCAAATGGCGATAGAGAACCGGATGGATAACCGCCAATGCCTTTCCGTGGTTGCAGTCGGTATAGGCTCCTACGGCATGTTCCAGCATATGGCATTGAAAATCGGTCTGCTTGCCGAGTTTTAGCAGACTGTTTTCCGCAAGGGCAGAATCCCACATCAGTTCTCCACGGGCAAAATCATTGTCCGGATCGGCTATCAGTTCACGGAGGTTTTTGATGACGTTACGCATGACCGCTTCATTGATTTCATCGGAGAGATTGTCCGTTTGAGGTTTGCCCATATAGATTTCCATACAATGACTCAACGTGTCGAATGCACCACTGACGACTTGCCCCATTGGAAGAGTCCGTGTCAAGTCGCTGTCCAGTATAGCAAAACTGTAGTAAGCGCCTGTCAACGGCTGTTTCAGTTTCTTTTCGGTGTGGGTGATAACCGCCCCGTTGTTCTGCTCGGCACCCGTTCCTGATGCTGTTACGATAGCGCCCATAGGCACAAATTCAGTAGGATACTGGTGCTTCGTGTACTGCATCTCCCAAATATCCTCGTCTAATTTTACTTGTGCTGATACTACCTTGCAGCAGTCGATAACCGATCCGCCGCCCACAGCAAGGATGAAGTCTATGTCATGTTCACGCACCAGTCGTGCACCTTCCTGTACCTTGTCGTAAGTAGGATTGGGCATAATGCCTCCGAAGTCCACCACGTTCTTGCCACGTTCGTGCAGCCAGCTTATAATTTTGTCATACAGCCCTGTGCGTTTCAGCGAGCTGCCGCCGTATGCCAGCAGCACATTCTGTCCTATACGGTCTAATTCTTCCTTGATTGCGTTCTCTGCGCACCCTTTGCCAAAATGTTGACGGACAGGGTATCGATAAGTAAAACTATTCATAAATGTCTTTGTTTTTTTTCTGTTTATTCATCACTTTTCGGAAAGAAGAACGGCAAAGCATTGTACAGATATTCCGGAATAGGACGGAACTCATGCCGTGCCCCTTCTTTCTGATGAAAGGTCATATTAGCCGTATTGAACATGTTGTTCAAACGTGCCATACCTTCTATTTGAAGAAGTATCTCTCTATAAGCGGAGTCATTTGTCCCACTTGCCGCCCAGATATAGAAACCTGTTCCGGCATAAGGTGACTGTTGTACCCTTTCTGCCAAATAAGCTGCTGTATCGTCAGGACGATTCATCCCGGCAAACCGTCCCAAAGACCAGCAATCGCCACTGACTGGCATAAAGTATCGGAATGCGTTCAATGTTTCATCAAAGGCATACCAAGTGGTGACTGCTCCCATTGAAAAACCTCCGATGGCACGGTGACTGCGTGATACTTCAATACCCTCCCTGTCGGTTGTTTCCGCATACGTGTGGTAACGGCCTTCTACAGCAGGAATCAGGTCGTTTACCAATTCTATGGGCAAGGCCCTGCAGTAAGGGGCTGCATCCACATAGTCAGGTGTAGGCTGTCCGTAGTTGTAGCTGGGTGTGACCACAATCATCGGGTCGATATCACCGTGAGCTATCATTTGGTCGAGCAGTTTGCGTACCACACCATTTTCATCTTCAAAGGTAGATGTCGCCGTACTGTAATGACCGTGTACAAAATAGAGGATATTGTACCGTTGGCTTTCATTATATCCATAAGGTAGATAGACGTATGCCGTATTGGTACGTTTCGCACCAGTGCCTTCTGCATAGTCCCGTGTGGCATAATCGATGCGGACTATGCTGCCTCTTTTTTCGGCTTCCTGCTCATAACCGTCTGGTACAGCATGTGTGAAGCTGATCATTGCCACGTCATCAGACGAAGAATTTTCTTCTCCGTTGTCTGGATTAATTGGTGTTTCAACTTCAGAGTCATCTGTACTACAAGCCACAAGCGGTAGGGAAAGCAGCAGGATGCTAAGGAATGATATTATTTTGTGTGTCATTTTGTTTAAAATTTATAGTTGGGTCGTAACAGTGACAACAGCTTATAGTCGAAATCTTTCCTTACCTCACATTTGTTCCCAAATATCATCGTGTTTCCGTTTTCACGGGTAAAAGCAGGCCATGAAGGAAGTCCTTCGTGATTGGGATTGCCGGTACGGGCGAAATTTATCCATGCTTTGCTGATGCGCTCTTCCAACTCCTTGACTTCCGAGCCTCCAGCAGAGGCTGCAGGTGACAGACTGGTGTTGCTGAATACAAACGGTATTTCCGAACAATGATATGACATGGCAAAACCTCCGTGAATAGGTGTGTCCCAGGCAAACAAATAATTATATACAGGAGCCCCATGCTGGTCGGCTTTCAAGCGGGCTGCTCTTCAAGGCAGGCAGTCATCAACATTGTATCTATGTAAAGTGCTTCGCTGATGGAACGACCGGGATAGGCAGACGTGAAGGCAGCAATAACCGAGTCTGTACGGTTTCCGAATCGTGCTTGCAACTTTTTCATTGTCTCTTCCTTATTCCATGTGTGCATATTGTCATGGGCAAATTTATCCGGATTTCCCAACATCGGCATTGTAGTCCATTCGGTCATACACGAACCGATAAGCAACGGAATATCCTTTGCCTGTGAAGCAATGGAATCTATGACCGGCTGATATGGCAGATAGTCACCGTCTACCACGGGGGTCCATAGCAGTCCAGGATTACCCCAACTGTCTATGCTGTTTTCCTCTTGAGCGGTTTGAGCCATTGCCTTATTTCCTGCTGCTATCAATTGGCTGTAGGGAATGGTTTGTAACTTGTCGGCATTTTGCGGTGAGATTCCTAATGAGTCAAGCATCAGTTCTGCTACCCGGTGTGCTGTCTTTTGCGTAACATTGGTCATTCCACAAGCTTCTACAGCTCCGCTCTGAACGATGGCCTTATGGAACAGTCCCTGTGCAGCCGGAACTGTCATCAGTACCAATACTTTGGCACCTCCACCTGATTGTCCGAATAGAGTGACATTGTTTGGATCACCTCCAAAGACAGCAATGTTCTTCTGTATCCATTGCAGGGCTGTTACCATATCCATCGTACCGACATTACCGGAGTATTTATATTTTTCACTGTAAGCGGACAAATCAAGAAAGCCGAGCATATTCAGCCGATGGTTAACCGACACTATCACAACATCTCCTTTGCGACTCAGGTTTGCTCCATCATAAACCAGTTGCTCGATGGCAGAACCAGTCTGAAACCCACCTCCGTGCAACCACACCATTACCGGACCTTTCTTGCCGTCGTTGATGCCTGGAGTCCATACGTTCAGGTTCAGGCAATCCTCTCCCTCAGCAGGGTGCTCACGCATGGCGATAAAGTCGTTTCCTTGTGGTATGGGAGCCTGCGGACATATATCTCCATATGTATTAAATATCCGTACCGTATCCCAAATATCGGGCTGTTCAGGTGGCATAAAGCGTGCAGCCTTGGCGTATGGAATGCCTTTGAAGCTGTAGATGCTGTCCGCATATACACCTTGTGCCTGACCGCTTGTCAAGCTGACCACTTTGCTTTGTTCCTGAGCACAGGAACAAAGCAAAAACAGGCTTACCAACAGATAACCTATTGTTTCATAATGCCTCCTTAATTTTGTTGTTCCAACATTCCTATCCGTTCCAGCCATTGGCGGATGCCTTCTTCCGAGCCGGCCACACTGCTACGTGAAATGCTATATCCATTTACCATTGTGGCATTAGGTTCCATTCCAGCAATGTCATCCACTGTTCCTGACCAGCCACTACCTCCATGTGAGGAGAAAGGAATAATTGTTTTACCTGCAAAGTCGTATTCGTCAAAGAATGAATACATAGCCATAGGCATCTGATACCACCAAATGGGATAGCCCACAAAGATGACATCATAATCATCAAAGTTTTCTATATCGGTAGCAAGAGCCGGATGTATATTATTCTGCCGCTCATTGTCGGCTTGTGAAGCCAAATCATCGAAATTACCCGGATAAGGTGTTGCTGTCTGTATTCTTACCATATCAGCTCCAGTAGCTTCGCCTATCACGGTAGCCATATATTCCACACTTCCATACAAATCTCCGTTTACAATCACACGGCTGGCGGAAGTGTTGGCATCCACCCCATCCGGTAGGGGCTCAGAAAAATAAGCTATAAGTACATGATGATTTGTTCCAGGTACCACTTCTTCAGTCGGGGAACTGATATTGTTATCTTCATTGTCACTGCACGAAGCAAGTATTAACGATACGCAGAACAATGCGAAATATGTGTATATTCTCATTTTTTATCCTCCATTATTTGATAACTCTGATTTCTTTTAACCATTCTGTGATACCGTCCGTATTTCTGCTAATGGCACCGAATCCTTTCAAGTGTTTGGCATCAGGTGTGAGTTCTGCAATCTTGGCAAGGGTCTCGTCACGGTAGGTAGATGCGTAGGTACAGAAAGGAATGACCGTCTTGCCCTTAAAATTATAACTTTCGGTAAAAGTATTGATAATCATTGGTGCAGTCCACCACCATACAGGACAACCGATAAAGATTGTATCATAACTGTTCCAATCTTCCACCTTGTTCTTGATAGCAGGGCGGGCATTCTGTTCCTTTTCTTTCTTTGCTACCTCTGTACAAGGTTTATAGTCTGTAGGATATGGCTTTACCGGATCGATACGGAAAAGTGTGCCGCCGGTCTGTCCGGCAATATACTCTGCCACATGCTGCGTGTTGCCACTCCAACTGAAATAAGCAATTAATGTTTTGCCATTTTGTGCGTACAGATTCATTCCTCCTATTAGGATAAGGGCGATAAGGATAATAATCTTTGTTCTCATATTTGTTCTTATTTACTGGTTATGTTACTTGATGATTCCTATTTTCCGCAACCACGCTTCCACGCCGTTGATGTTACGTCCGCTTGTACCGAAGCCTTCCAAATGTTCTGAGTCTGGTGTGAGAGCTACTATGCGCTGCAATGTCGCGTCACGACCTGTCGAAGCATATGTGCAGAATGGTATGACGGTCTTTCCCGTGAAGTTGTACTCCTCACTTTCTAAAAACGACCATATCGGCATTGGTGCGTCACCCCACCAGACGGGACATCCTACAAAAATGGTGTCGTATTGCTCCATATTCTCAACTGTTCCGCTCAATTCCGGACGTATACTGTTTTCCAGTTCTTCACGTGCCACCTCGGTACATTCCGTATAATCTTCCGGATACGGAACAACTGTCTCAATGCGGTATAAAGTGCCTCCAGTCAGATCGGCAATGGCTTGGGCTACTGTACCTGTATTATTGGTACGAGTAAAGTAGGCAATAAGAATATTGCTGTCTCCCGACGGTTCATCCGGATTGGCCGGGTCATCTGGATTGTCTGTGGAATCGCCCGGTGTTTCGGGTTGTTCTGTTCCAGGATCTTCCATTATGGGATCATCATTCCCGCAAGCGTTGAAAGTAAAGGCTGAAAGTACCATCATCAGGTAAACTAAATACTTTTTCATTGTTTCTATGTTTTTATGGGTTATTTTTCTTCATAACTGTTGTATTCCTCTTCTGTCACAGGTTCCAGCCACGTTACGCCCCCTTTGTCCAGTTGGGTACCTATGGCGATGTGTGTAAACTCACTGTCAGGAGCCGCACCGTGCCAATGGATGACATCGGGGGCAATCTTCACTACGTTTCCAGGCAACAGCAGTTGGATAGGTTTTCCTTTTTCCTGATAATATCCTTTGCCGGAAGTGCAGAGCAGGATTTGTCCGCCTTTATGGCTGTGCCAGCTGTTTCGGCATCCGGGAGCAAAAGTCACATTGGCCACAGTACATCCAAAACCATCTTGTGGTGCGACATAGCCTTGCAACCAAGCCTTGTCCGTAAAGTTCGGATTGTCTGGCATTAGCGTACCGAGTGCGAACGGGTCGTCACCTTTTTTAAGACTGTTCACGATAGCCGTCATTTGCTGAAGCTGGCTTTCGGTAATACCCTGACGTAAACAAATAGCGGAATGGGACTTTAACATCGGTTCTACCCCCGTTCCCATAGCTGAAAGAATGGATACGGTAGCTAGCTCGCGTTCCTGCCATGTCAAAAGGTCGCGTTCAAAAATGTCGTAGAACAGATGTTCCTTCAGGTATTGCTCAATAACTGGAGCAAAAGCAGAATATCCTGTTTTAGGTGCATCTTTTGGCGCACCGCTCAACTTTTCAAGAAGTTCTGCTCCACGGGTGTACTTGTCCCGCTCATCGGCTACAGGTGATGCTTCACGGCCTACGGTGTCGGTAATTCCTTGTGCCTTACGCTCGTCCAAGACTTCCATAAAAGTCTGTAAGGCACGCAGGCTGCGGGGAAATCCGCAATAGGCGTATGCGTGTACCAGCACCTCTTTATTTCATTTACCGTCATCCCATCGTCCAAGCCACGGTCGAGAGATGTTTTCAAGTTCTCCAAATCGCCCCGTGCCGTCGTAGCGGCAATGGCGACAATACGTTGCTGACGGATGCTCAGCGTGTCCACCTGTTGTGCCTGTGCAGACTGGTAAATACTTAGTACAATCATTGTAAAGGATAGGATAATTGTTCTCATAAAGTTTTCTGCTTTAATTATTTGTTGCAAAGTTAATGCGCAAGCCGTCGCCCGTCCATACACAGATTACAGATAGAAGCACCAATATCAACGAATGTATTTCAGGCATACCTCATAGGCGTATAAGACTATCTCTAACGGCGTATGAGGAGGCTCAAATGCTATATGTGTTCAAAAAGGAAAGCATCCCCGAAACTTTCGTCCCGAAGATGCTTCACACTTATATATATTATGTGACTAAGAAGAGTAGTTAGTCAAGTCCTTTTTCTTTTAACCAAGCGGACAAGAGGTCGGCAAGCTGCACGTTGTTTTTCTCAGCAAACAGGAAGTGCGAGTTGCCTTTGATGCCTTGTTCAGGCAGATGTATCACTGTGGCATCGCCGCCGTGAATGTTGATACATTCGGCAAACAGACGCGCCATTTGCAGACGGACACGCCAACTGTCCATTGCCCAGTTGTCGCTCGGATCATCGGGAATGTAGTCGCCGTAGTAAATGATGATGGGGAAACGGGTCAGTTTCTCGAAATCAACCAAGGGAATGGATGTAGCACCTAATGCCCCCAAACGGGCTGATGGTCTGCAAAGGTTCGGGTGTTTCGCCTTCGGGGAAGACAAAGCCGCTGCCCGGTTCGTAAGAGACAATGGCACGCACCTTGTCGCTCTTGATGGCAGTATGCCAGCCCGGTCCGCCACCTTGTGAGTGGGTGACGAGGATGCCACCACCAATCTTGTCTATCAGATTAGCCACATCGGTAGCTATCAGTTGCTCATCGTAAGCTCCCGTGTTTGGGGTGATTTGACGGAAGAACTGTTCCAATGCCTCTGTCGACTGTGGAAACTGGCTGCCGTCATAATACTCCGGCCATACACCCATACGGAAATTCTCAAACCAGAACTGGTCGTCTGTCGTTGCTTTGATGGTTTCGTCTACCGTACTGCGTCCGGCACGTCCACGGCGAGGTTGGTCTATCAGGTAGGTACTGAATCCCCGACGCAAGAAAATTGTAGAAAATCCCTCGCGGCCGTCAGGCGTACTTTCCCACGTCTTGGCGGATTGCCCGGCTCCGTGCAGGAATACGAGTGGATTCTTGCGAGCATCGACTGGGACTTGATACGACACGTAGGCGTGGTCGCCGTGCAGGGTCTGGCCGTCAGCTTCAGTGGTTGGTGCGTGTCGTAAGTGCCCGGCTGCGTCTTTACCGAACCACCAATCAGGAAACTGCCTTGCTCACGGATGGCAAGGAAGCTGTCATTCGTCACTTTCTTTTGTGCTTGGGATGATCCGCTGCCACAGCTTGCGCATAGGGCAAGCAGGACGGACAAAATAAGATAATTCAATCGTTTCATATTTTATTATGCTGTTAGTTTTGTTCCACCGAATACGCTGGACATAGGCATTCTGTCCAACGCTTGGTCTATTTGTTTCACTTCTTCTTCCGATAATGTAATGTCAGCCGCCCCAGCGTTCTCTTGCAACCGGTCAGGCTTGCGTGTGCCGGGAATGGGGACTATCCACGGCTTTTTGCAAAGCATCCATGCAAGAGATATTTGCGCGGGAGTGGCATTTTTCTCACTTGCGATACAGCGTATGAGTTGCAGCAATTCGTAATTCTTTCCATAGCTTTCAGGCTGGAATTGCGGCATTCCCGCCCGATAGTCCGTGCCTGAGTCGAAATGCGAAGTGGCATCATAGCGGTCGGATAACAATCCGTTGGCAAGCGGAGAGAAGGCAACCAAGCCGATGCCCAATTCTTCCAACACGGGGAACAAGGCTTCGTGCCAGCGTGCCATCATCGAATAGCGGTTTTGCACGGCGGTAAGCGGACAGACGGCATTAGCACGGCGGATGTCCTCCTCCGAAGCCTCTGACAAACCCCAATAAAGCACTTTACCTTCATTTATTAAATCTTGTACCGTACCCGCCACATCTTCAATGGGTATCTGTGGATCGGGGCGGTGCTGATAGTAGAGATCGATATAGTTCGTCTGCAAGCGGCGGAGCGAACCTTCTACCGAGCGGCGTATAGCTTCTGGTCGTGAGTCTGTTATCAGCGGATAAGGCACTTGTCCACTTTCCATATCGAAGCGCAGGCCGAACTTTGTGGCGATAACCACCCTGTTGCGGTAGGCTTTCAGGGCATTGCCAAGCAGTTCCTCGTTGTCGTGCGGATTATCTGGCGTGCCATACACTTCGGCGGTATCGAAGAAGTCATAGCCCATATCCACCGCCTTTGTCAGCAGTTCCGTCATTTCCCGATGGTCAGCGGGCGCACCATAAGCATGGCTCATACCCATACAACCCAAGCCGATGGCAGAGACGCGAAGCCCTCTGTTTCCTAAGTTTCTGTATTTCATATTTGATTCTCCTTATATAATAGTTTCTCTCCATCTTTGAAAGCTATACCGACAGTTTCGCCCAACACGCGGTAAGTCCTTGCCGACGAATCGAAGGACAAGGGTTTCAACTTATCAAAGTCTACCCTGCCCGCATCGTTCAAGATAGATTCGTCTGCCTGCATATTGATGACTTCGCCCACTACATACATCTCGCCCAAGCGTTCCTCCATACCAATCACTTTGCACTCCAAAGTCAGAGGGTATTCCTCGATGACGGGTGCATCGACAAAAGCACTTTTTGATACGTGTACGCCTGCCACTTCTATTTTGTTTGCCTTATGTCCCGACACAAGACCAAAATAATCTGACAGGACCAAATTGTCAAGATTGGCAATGCTCAATGTGAAGACTTTCTTCTTCAACAGGTTTTCCGTGGTCTTATGACCGATAGCCAAGTTCAAGGCCACGTGATGAGCCGAGCATTGTCCGCCCCAAGCGACATTCATAGCATCGGGAATCCCGTTCTCATCGTAAGTCGCCACTATCAGTACCGGCAGCGTAGCCAGTATGGTTTTCTTTCCAAAGTTCTTTTTCATCGCATCTATATGTTAGTTATTATTCTTCAATGCCGCATCCCGTTTCCCTTTTTTCCACAACTGCAACGAGTTCACGATATTCTGCCAGATGATGTAACAGCTCGGCGCCACGGAGATGACTGGCGACAGATAGGTGTATGCCGTCCAGATGGCAAGCAGTGTGTTCTTCTGCCCATTTCCTTGTCCGCAACTGATGTAATCGTGATAATGCTTGCCCACTAACTTTCCGGTACAGAACTGCCAGGTACAGACAATCAGTCCCGACACGGCAAGCAGCAAGAGTACATGCGGGTCGAAATGGCTGTTCATTACCGAGCGTAGCGTCAGTCCGATGGCGATAATAAGTGAGATGCTCCACAAATAAAACGCAAGGCTTCCGCAGAATTTCACCACAAGGCTATGCTGCTTCGGCATAAACTCCCTTAGTGCCCACGCCGCCAAGAACGGGCAGATGAGCAACGGGAACACGTGCCGTAAAATCAGCAGGAATTGTTCTATAAATGACCCCGCTGAGTGCATCTCCACCAAAGGGAATACAGCGGGAATCATTACCGCCGCCACCAGATTGCTGATGATGGTGTAAGTGGTCAGCGTGGTCTCGTTGCCGCCAAGCCGTCCGGCAATGACTGCCGCAGCCGTGCCCGTAGGGGCAATCAGGCAGACCAATGCGCCTTGCGCCACAACACGGTATGGCGAGTCGGGGAAATAATGTGTCGGCACAGCCACCGCCAGGCAGCATACCAACTGGAACAAAATCATCACCACGTGCCACCGTTTAATGCGTATCTCGCGCGGATTAACCTTGCAGAAGGTGGTGAATAGCATCACGAAGATAAAGAAAGGCATAATATAATCGTTAGCCCCATTCGCCAATGCTTTGATCGGAGCGAGCCACGGGAGGTAGTGAAACAAAAAATAGATGACAAAACCCGCACACATACCGAGCGGCAACGTCCACATCTTGAAGAAACGGATAATCTTTTCTCGCATATTCAATCGGTTTGTTTGATGTTGCAAAATTACGGCAACGGAATATGCCAGTCCATACACAGATTACAGATTGGAGCACCAATATCAACGAAGAAAAGCATCCTCAAAAAAACGAAGATGCTTTCCCATTCTTAAAAAAAAGTCTTTTTAGTTTACAGTTTTGTTCCCCAAATCATTCGCTTCACATCTTCCATCGAAGCGTTGAAGATGCGTTGTTCCTTGTTGAGCGAACGTATCTGCTGCATCTCGTTGTCCGTGAGGGCGAAGTCGAAGATTTGGATGTTTTCCTTGATGTAGTCAGGATTGGTGGCACCGGGAATAACGGAGAAACCTTCCTGAATGTGCCAACGCAGGATAATTTGTGCGGGCGACTTGCCGTGTGCTCGGCTATCTTCTTGATGACGGGGTCGCGGAGCAGTAGTCCTTGGCTCTGTGCACCTCCCAGTGGATACCAGCACTCTACTTGAATGCCATACTTGGCGGCTTTCTTGCGCATTTCCACACGCTGGGCGTAGGGATGGCATTCTATCTGAAGCACGGCGGGCTTGATGGTGGACTTCTCCATAATCTCGTTGAACACCTCGTCGTTGGCGTCGAAGTTGCTGATGCCGATGGCGCGTACCTTGCCCATCTTCACGGCTTTCTCCATATCTTTCCACGCACCCACGAAGTCGCCCACGGGTTGGTGGACATAGAGCAGGTCGATGTAGTCCAATTGCAGACGCTTGAGCATCTCGTCAATGGCTTTCAGCGTCTTGCCTTCGCCGTACTCCGTAGGCAGAGCTTGCTGGTGATCCAAATCTCGCTGCGCGGGATGCCGCTTTCCTTCACCGCCTGACCCACACCTTCCTCGTCATTGTAAGCGTGTGCTGTGTCGATGTGGCGGTAGCCGGCTTTCAATGCGGTGAGGCACGACTGCTTGCACACTTCGTTGGAGCCTTGCAGGAAGGTGCCCAGTCCGAAACGAGGCATCTCCACGCCGTTGTTTAGTTTGACCACGGGAACACCTGCGGTCGTTGTTTTTTTCCTGTGCGTTCATTGCGCATACGCCGCCGATAAGCAGGGCGGCGGAAAGGATGAGTTTCTTGAATGTGTTCATATATGTTTTGTTTTTTAATTATTTCACTGTCTGTTACTTTCTTTGATGCTCCACAGCGACACGTGTTCATTACGGTAGCGGGCGTTGGGATTCACCTCGCCACGTGCCAGCAACGGGTCGTCGGGTAGTGATTGAAATTGGATGGCTTTCTGCGGACAGTTGTGGATGCAGGCAAAACAGAAGTCGCAGTCACCTTCGGTCTTTACCCCCGTGGAGGTCAGTTCGTAATTGCCGCGCGGACATACTTCTGTACAAATGGCACAGCCGATACACGCGTCTGTCACCTGAAAATATCTTTCGCTTCGTTTCAGGAATCCTACTTCGGGGTCAAGACGGGAAAAGGACATAAAGCCATCGTGGTTACGGTGGTCTTCCGCAGTGGCGGGCTTTATCTATTTCCGTTGTTTCAGCAAATCAGCCTTTATCTTCTCCACTTGTTCGGGGATGTGCTTATCCATCTTCATCTGCTCGTTCATGTCAAAATTGGGAAGCCAGTTGTCCACCATAACGAGGGTGTTGATATAGTCGAATTTTGTACCTGCTTTCTGTGATATTCTGTTCCATAGTTCGGCTGCATTGAAGTCAAGCATACCATAAGTGAGTACGGCAAACTTGTAGTCTGCCTTGATTCTTGCCTGCTTGATAAAATTACGTACCATATTCGGTGGCATGTGTCCGTAGATAGGATAAATGATGCCTATCTCATCTGCCTCGAAGTCGTGACGGTTCTGCTTTACCATTTGTGGAATACTGAGCAGTTCGGTATTCTCGTCCGCCAGTTGGCGAGCAATATAGAGGCTGTTTCCTGTGGCGGTGAAGTAAAGAATAATGCGTTTCTTCTTTTCTTTGTTACAAGAGATTAATGCAGGAGGTATACTCAGTGTTGCAGTTCCCGCTATGAACAGTCCCATCCGTTTCAAGGCATCTCGACGGGAAATACCTTTGTAGTTATCATTATCCTTACTCATATTCAATGTGATATTATTTGTGTCAAAAAGTTGTCGAACCACGTAGTCCATTCCCCCTGTACGCCGAAACCGTGCGGCCAGCCATCCAGTACATGTTCTTCTACCTGTACCCCAGCATCACGCGCAGCGTTGGCATTAGTGATGAACTGGCGGTAGAACGGATCTTCCGTACCGTAAGTATAGAATGTGGGAGGAATATTTCCGGCACGCAAATCATCCACGTTGTTATTTGATACGCTCAACCGTCCGTAGAACGAGTAAATCATGCCGATGGCGCATACGTCGGCCGAAACCTGGTCGAGTTCATCGGGTATATACCCATCGTCGAAGTGCAATGCTTCATCGCCACAGAGGATGCCGCCCGCGGAGAAGCCTACCGATGCGATATGATTGGAGTCAATGCCATAGTCGGCGGCATGGCTGCGGACATAACGGATGGCTCGGGCCAAATCCAGACTACCTTCTTCCATCGTATAGGGACGGACACGATAGTTCACTACAAAACTTTGCCAACCCAGTTCTGCCAACCGCCGGGCAACGGGTGCTCCTTCATTGGGACTGCGGAACATGAACGCCCCGCCCGGGCAAACCAGCACGGCACCTTTCGCCTCTACGTTGTCTGCCACAGGATACCATATCATATTGGGACGGAAGTCTGGGTCGTCCTGATAATTGCCGTTGTTGATGGTATAGCTTGTTACTGCCGGCATATTACCGTCGGGCCAAAGATAAGTCTGTAGTTGCATCTCGTCCTCGCTGCCTTCTCCGCCGTCTTCGTCCGCGGTGGTAAAGCGGCGTGCCGTTCCATACACTGTACCCGATGCAAGAGTGGCGTATGCACGGACATAGTAAGTGGTGCCGGGAGTAAGTCCCATTATATAGCTGGCAAACGATTCGGGAGAGCCGTCTGATGCCACATGTGAACCGCTCACGGTCGGCTCGGCGGATGTTCCCCAGCAAATTCCGAACTCGGTGATGTCTTCCATGCTGCCGGAGATGCGTCCGCCGGAAATGGCAGATGTAGCTGTTATGTCGGTCGTAACAATGGTTTCTACCGTTACTTCTGGCAACCATTCGTTTCCTTCTGTGTTATTACAAGCCGTTGCCATTGTCGCAGCAAGTAGCAGGCAAAATATCTGGTATATTGTTCTCATATGCAAATTATCGGATAAAGTTTGTATGTAGCCTTTCTTCAGTTTCGGAGGGGTGTGTACTATCGCACAGGTTGCGCAACATCCACGCCATATTGCGAGCCAGCGTGCGCATGGTTTGCAAACCTTCCGCATCCTGTAATGCTTCTCCCGGATTCCGCCCATGAACGCAGTTCCAATATTGTGATGGAACAACGGGCATATTGAGAATTGTGAAGTATTTGTTCAGGCGGTCGAATGTGGCTGTAGCTCCTCCGCGGCGGCAAACCACTACAGATGCAGCCGGCTTGTACTGTGCCAACTGGCCACTGGAATAGAACAGGCGGTCGAGCAAGGCACAGAGACTTCCCGATGGCCCACCGAAATAGACTGGCGAACCGATGATGATGCCATTCGCTTTCGCCAGTTTCTCACGCAAGGTCAGGTAAATCTCATCCTGGAATACGCAGAAACTTTTTTCCCTACACTTATAACAAGCGATACACCTTGTACGGGACGGTTACCGATGTGGACGATTTCAGTTTTTATGTCTTTTTCTTCCAAGGTTTTCGCCACTTCCGAAAGTGCGGTAAACGTATTTCCACAGTGATGCGGACTTCCGTTTACCAGCAGCACTTTCAGTTGCTTGTTCTTATTTGCTTTTTCCATAATTGCAAAGCCATTTCACCGTCTGCGGGTCATAGTGTGAGAAGAACAGGCTCTGTCTCAAGTCCAACTGGCTGATGCGTTGCATGTCCTCGTCACTCAACGTGAAGTCGAATACATTGATATTTTGCTCCATACGTTCCTTGCGGACAGATTTCGGAATGACAATCACGCCGCGTTGGATAAGGTAGCGCAGAGCGGTCTGTGCCGCGCTTTTGTTATATTTTGTGCCGACGGCTATCAGTGTCTCGTTATCGAAAAAGTTGTTGCGCCCTTCGGCGAATGGTCCCCATGCCATAATGCGTGTGCCGTATTGCTCCATAATCTTCTGTGCCTCTATCTGTTGGTTGAACACATGCGTTTCCACCTGATTGACCATAGGCGGTATTTCGCTGAACTCCGCCAGATCAATGAAACGGTCTGGATAAAAGTTTGATACACCGATAGCACGCAACTTGCCAGTCTTGTACGCTTCCTCTATTGCACGCCATGTGCCGTAGTAATCGCTGAACGGCTGATGAATGAGCAGCAGGTCGATGTAGTCGGTCTGAAGTTTGCGTAAAGATTCATCGATGGAGGCTTTGGCACGCTCGTAGCCGGCATTGGAAATCCATACCTTTGTCACGATGAACAGTTCCTCACGGGGTACACCGCAATTCCTAATAGCATTACCCACGTTCTGTTCGTTACCATATGCCTGCGCCGTATCAATCAGGCGGTAACCTGCACTGATGGCATCTCTTACACATCGTTCACATTCTGATGGTGAAACTTGATAGACTCCATAACCCAAAATTGGCATTTCCACGCCATTTCTTAATTTTACTGTATCCATATTCTTTTTATTTTTAATGTATTAATCAAAGTCATGATGCAAAGTTACATCGGTAAAAGTCCTCTGTCCATACACAGATTACAGATAGAAACACCCATTTTACCGAATAGACTTGTCGGGGATACCCATAAATACACATTCAGATGTGAGTTTATGTTTGAATTCTTTACCGGTTCTCTTCCCAGAAACGGACTGCACCGTCAATCCAGCCCTCGGCACTTGTATCGATACCTAGTCCAAAACCGTGACGTAGGTTGGGATAAAGGTGAAATTCTGCCGGTATGCCAATGGCCTGCAATGCTTCCGTACGGCGGCGCATTGTATTTGGATTGGCAATTACATCATTCGATCCAACTACAGCATACGTTGGCGGATCTTGCCGTGTGTATTCACTGTGTCCTGTGTATGCCATTACCACCGTACTCGGATGGGGAAGTTGCGCAACTCCAAAGGCAGCCGTGCCATAAGAACCGATATAAGCTGCCATACGCGCACCTGCTGAACTACCCCACACGGAGTAGCCAGCCGTATCGACTTGCAATTCCGTGGCGTGGCGGAAGATATATTCAATGCCTGCAGCCAAGTCTTCGCAAGCTATTTGCGCACTGCCAGTCTGATATTGAATAACAAAAACATTATATCCCATCTGACTCAAAACCAAAGCATGAGGAAAGCCTTCGTGAATGGAACCTACATACGAGAATCCGCCTCCGGGACAGATAACAGCGAACGGTGCGCCCGGTCGTCCGCGGAAGAAGAACAGCCCGGCATCCTCACGTCCCAGGTCATAATAAATTCTGCGTCCGGTGGCTACCGAATCAATCATTTGATTGATATAACCTACACACCGTTCCGCATCTATGTAATTATGGTAAGGAAGTAACTGAGACACATTAGAAAGCTGCATGTCTGCATCATACCCCCATTCCAGTGGCAGAATGTAGCGGCTGAACCCGTCGAATGCAGGATGGGTTAATACATCGGCAATAGTACTGTGGATAGTAAGGTGCTCCTTGATTTCGGAAACAGGAATCTTTTTGTCGCCGGAAGGGGAATAGGATTCGTATTGTTTTTTATCGCAATTACTGAAAGATAGTGTTGCCATAAGCAGACAGATATTGATAATCATTTTCATTTTGACTTTATAATTTTGATAACGCAAAGGTAGTATGGAAGCGGTCCTTCATCTATACACATATTACAGAATGGAACACCAATATCAACGAAGTTCCGACTGTAGGATTACTCTCCAGACTATCGGATAACATATATCACTGAATCTTATACCGATTTTACAGATTTGACTTTCAGTACGATAAAAAGACCATAAAAAAGAGTATTTTTGTAACATTAACTAAAATAATGGAGGAAGATATGGGCGACATAATAAATATCAGTAGCATTCATGATTACAATGATTTTTTGGGGATTGAAACGCTTAACCCATTGGTTACGTTTATCGATTTTCGGGAAGTTAAGGTACTAAAACATAAACGTAAGTATTATGGTTTCTATGGTATTTATTTGAAAGAAAAAATACATGGTAAACTGACCTATGGACGTAGCCAGTATGACTATCAGGAAGGTACGTTGGTATTTGTGGCTCCAGGACAAGTAGCAGGTATTGATGATGGCGGAGAAACACTCAATCCCGAAGGTTACGCTCTATTGTTCCATCCAGATCTGTTGCGCGGCACAAGCCTGGCTCGTAAAATGAAGGAATATACTTTTTTTTTCTTACGAAGTAAATGAAGCTTTGCATATGTCCGAGCGTGAACGACAGACTATTTTCAACTGCTTTGCTGAAATACAAGAAGAACTGCATCACACAATCGACAAGCATAGTCGCGGCATTCTTACTTCTAATATTGAAGTCCTGCTCAATCATTGTCTTCGTTTTTATGACCGTCAGTTTGCCACACGTGAGGTTATCAACCGCGATGTACTTACACGTTTTGAGACATTGATGCTTGATTACTTTAATTCAGACAAGCCGGAACAAAATGGTTTGCCCACAGTAGCATGGTGTGCTGACCAACTTCATTTCTCAGCCAACTATTTCGGCGACCTTATCAAGAAAGAAACAGGAAAGTCAGCCATCGAATACATTCATCTTGCCGTTATCAATCGTGTAAAGGTATTGTTGGCGAGTACAAGTAAAACGGTTAGTGAGATTGCTTACGAAGTTGGGTTCCAATATCCTCATCATTTAAGCCGGGTGTTCAAAAAGGTGGTGGGATGTACACCGAATGAGTTTAGAAATGCAATGTGAGACAGAGGTTATTATTAATGGCTCGATTAAAATTCATTATATATAATATTTTTATTTTCTTCCGGTTATGTTTTTCCCACTTTTGTATGATATTAGAAACAAGTAAATGACTAGTTCATATGCTAGTCAGAAGAGAAATACTTCATCTACATATTCTGCACTTTTTGTTCTGCACTTTAATAAAGAAGGTGCAGTCTTTGTTGCGTTTTTCTTTTGCAACCATCAAATCGAGCATACCGTAATATGGATGCATATTGAATATTGCCCACTCTTCCCAATATTGGAATCCTTTTCTGTCTATAGATACTTATAACACTAGAAAATAGACCATTATACACGTTTTATACCATGTGTGTATATAAACTCTAAAACTTTATCACTTCATTTTTCGGATAATTGGCAACAGATGATAGTACGTCATGAAAGCATTAAGTCTGTAAGTCATCGAATCACCGGATAACCGTTTCGGCGAATGTTTGCTGGTTTAAATTTTCGAGTATTGAACTATGTCATTTCTCATCATAACCAGTTTTGGGCATGGTCACGAATTGGTAACGTTGCGATTCCTAACTTGTCTTTTTCATTGCTTTTTCTGTCTTCCATTTTTCAAGCTATCTTCCTAAAACGCCTATCTGCTAATAGCTTTGCACATTTTTCTGTTTTATCACTTTTTATTCGTACATTTGTTACATAAATATCTCCCGATGAAAACAGAATTATTAAATTTCGATACCATAACTGAATATGATGATATGCTTGGTGTAGAAACCTTGCATCCACTAGTAAGTGTGATAAATCTTTCAAAAGCGAAACCGATGCGGCATATGCGACATACTTTCGGTTTTTATGTAGTTTTTCTGAAAGACGAGAAGAACTGTGATTTGATTTATGGCCGACAACGGTATGACTATCAAAAAGGATCGGTTGTCTGTCTTGCACCGGGACAAGTTATTGGCATAGAAGATACAGGTGAAATCTTCCAGCCTCAAGGTTATGCATTGTGTTTTCATCCTGATCTGATTTCGCGGAACCAACCTTGGACGTGCCATGAGTGAATTATACATTTTTTTTCTT
>ENA-OQJI01000017-OQJI01000017.1-human-gut-metagenome-genome-assembly--contig:-NODE-17-length-43221-cov-2.038126_pt1 | contig 43221 bp, 28 predicted proteins | sample MGYA00242602_ERZ504768 | MGnify/ENA primary metagenome ERZ504768 (study PRJEB26092, sample SAMD00036368) | human gut metagenome | host: Homo sapiens | study: EMG produced TPA metagenomics assembly of...
CAACAGGAAAGAACAAGGTTTTCTAAAACATGAACAATACAAAAACAAGCCATAGCACACTACAAAAATAGCGTGTACTATGGTCTGTTCTCAAACCGGAAGAAAAAACTTAAATCAAGAAGTTCTCTCCGCTAAAAAAGTCTATTTTGAATTTCCTATTACTTACTTCCTCTTCCCAACAAGCGGACAGCTTCGGCAAATTTATCTTTAGGTATAATTGCTTTATTGCGCATGCGCAACCTATGATTGTACACTGTTTGAGGAGAACAATGCAAAAAGTCAGCAATCTTGACACTATCATTTATACCCAATCTGACCAATGCATAAATACGAACTTCCGTGTTCAGTTCGCTTGCATCTTTCAATAAAATCTGCTCTTCAGGACGAAGCAAAGAATTTAAATCCGCTACAAAGTCAGGATAAACCCGTAAAAAGATGGCATCAAAATTGGCATAAAAGTCCTTAAGTTCGTTTTGAGTCAATGAAGAGTTATCAGTCAACTGTCTTGCCTCTTCAAACTGACCAGTCTTTAGTTTACGGTTAATGTTTTTCCGATACTCATCCAGCTTACTGATATAGTTCGAGCAAATAGAGAACACATATCCGATATATTCTTCTTTTACATCATTCGACTCTTGAAGCTTCTGGTTAGCACTTCTAAGCAGTTCATTCAAATTCTGAAGCTCCTGATTGGCTAAAGCCAGCTGTTTATGCATCTGTGAAAGTTCAACAACATGTTGATTAAGAGAGTGATTTGCAGAATCCAGTTCCGTACGCGACTTTCTCAATTTTTTCGTCTGACGATAAAGACCAATCAAGGCCAGTACCAGGATTATCGAGAAAAAAGTAACTATATACAAATAATTTTGCAATGAATTACGCCATCTTATATCACGTTGCTGATAATTAGCATATATCTTATCCAATTCTGTAGATATATTAATGATACGCACCCGGTTGGGATAAAGCAAAGCAGCCTTCAAGCAATAATTCATGTAAGCATACGCGCGGTCAATATCTCCTGCATCATACAATAACGATGAAAGTTCCTGCAACGAAGCAATATCACGATTGCAGACTCTCAAATCAGCCATTGCCGAATAAATCAGATAAATCATGGTTTTTTCTTTATCTCCTATCCGCTTATACATATTCGAAAGGCCATAAGCGTTCATTGCATCCAGCCGTGTATTATGCTGAGAAGACAATACAACGTTCTCTAAGGCCGAAAACAAGCTATCTCCAGGAGAGAGTTCATTACATGACGCTACACACCACCAATAAAGGGGATCTTTCGGACGGACTAAGGCCAGCATGTGCTTATTGGCATTTTCGAACTCATTATAATATTTATTATTAACCTGCTTCTGGTCGCCCATATATTGCCCTAAATGCGAATACAGGTAAGAACGCTGATAGTAATACGAGAGTTTCAGTCCGTCAGACAAACTGGTAGAATCAACTTTTTCCAGCACTTCACCTGCTTCCTTTAACAATCCTGTTGCAGCAAACATAAAAGAACGGTTTATCAGCCATTCATCCTGCCAGTCCTTCTTTTTAAGTTCGGTAGCAATCTGTATATTACGGTCAACGTATTTCATTGCAGAATCAGCATTGAATACGAAAGATTCGTCATATAGCATTTTATTTATCCAGAATTCCTCTTCAAGATTTGCAGCATTCGATAACTTTTTCTTCAATTGCGCTATTTTAAGCTCTTTCTGCGATGCCAACTCTCCAGTTTGTACTAATATAGAATCGAGTGTAGCAAGAAGCTGCGGAATCTCTTTTTCCACCGATTCCGCATAAATCCATCCAATCCAGTTAACTAGCAGCCAAAATAAAATGTGCTTCCTCATAATATCTTTTATATTAGTGCAAAGTTAACCAAAATTCAGAAAAAAAGATTAAAATCCTTTTCGCAATATTTACCGGCCAGGCATAACTTCAACAAAAAAAATTTCCTTTACACGCTTACTTCATGACAAACACAAAGTTTACGCATAAAGGAAATTTCCCTGTATAGTATATGTTCAATTATCAGAACAGCTTGCTAGGATATTCTCCAGAGTCGGCAAGAGCCTGCAATTTATCAACTACACCCTGACGGTCGGCTGCATATGTTACTCCAAACCAGCGAGAAGTAGTATCAAGAACTTCTACTGTAGCAGTACCATCGTTGATCAGCTTATTGACCATGAGCGGAATGTAGTATTCAGCTTTAGGCTTATCGATGTTTTCTTTCAGGAAGTCGATGAAATATTCTTCAGAGTAGTTGAAATAATCAGGAGTGAAGCCCCACATATTCATTGAAACCGGAGTGTTATCTTCGATGCCTACCCATTCGCCATTTTCATCTTTATAAGAAACGACACCGTTAATACGCATAATTTCAGTACGTTCTACTACTGTTGTCAGATGTCTGTTTTCGTCGGTAGAACAGATACCGCGAGCTACTGTACCACTTTCACTCAGGGTATTTCCAACACGGAATCCTACCATACAATATGTATTCTTAGCTCCTTCAGGAAGTTCAGACAAGAATTTACCGATTACGGCAAAACTGTCACGTCCGTAGAAGTCGTCAGCATTGATTACGGCAAAAGGTTCACGGATCACTTCCTTACCCATCAACACTGCATGGTTTGTACCCCATGGTTTTACACGTTCAGCCGGACAAGTAAATCCTTCAGGAAGCTTGTCGATGCTTTGAAATACTACTTCTACTGGAATATGGTTTTCGTACTTGCTGATGATTTTCTTACGGAAATCTTCTTCAAAATCTTTTCTGATTACGAATACAATCTTTCCAAATCCGCCACGGATAGCATCAAAAATGGAATAGTCCATAATTGTTTCACCATTGGGTCCCAGACCGTCAAGCTGTTTCAAACCTCCATAACGACTTCCCATTCCGGCAGCCAGAACAAACAAAGTTGGTTTCATAATATATCTTTTAAAAATTAAGTTATAGCACAAAGGTAAAGAATTTATATAAATACAACTAAATAGTTCCAGAACAAAATGAATACTAATTCGGTTATTTTATATAAATTCGCACAAACAATACAGCTTGACTTGGCCTATGAAAAAATATCTGCGATGGACAGGGATCGCCGTAGCATCTCCGTTCATATTATTTATATTGCTATGTATTCTGATATACATACCTCCTATTCAGAATTTTCTGGTAAACACGGCTACACGCTACGCATCCGAAGCCACAGGTATGCAAATCTCGATAGGAAGAATCTCTCTTTCATTTCCGTTAGATTTGGTAGTAAACAATACCGTAATTATCGACAAGCAGGATACCATACTGAATGCCAAGAAATTAACAGCGAAGATCCAGTTGACTCCCCTGCTGAGAAAGAAAATCGAACTTGACGGTCTGGAGTTGAGCAAGGCATCTGTAAATACGGCAAACCTCATCGAAGGTATGACGCTGAAAGGAAATCTGGGAGAGCTATTCGTATCCTCACATGGCGTAGAGCTCGATCCGGAAACTGCCATTGTCAACACTCTTTCTTTAAAGGATACTCATTTATCCATCTGCATGGCCGATACTACAGCCTCAGATACGACTAGCTCGCAACCGGTTTTCTGGAAAATACAACTGAAAAATGTTGATTTCGAAAACGTTTCGTTTGCCATGCAAATGCCGCTGGATACATTCAGCATGTCAACATCGCTCGAAAAGCTTTCTCTACGGAACGGACTGGTCGACTTGCATAAGTCGGCATACTCGGCTGGTTCACTTAAACTGACAAACGGTAGTGCTTATCTTGATACCAATACACTTCCTGCTGCCGAAGGATTCGATGCATCGCATATCGGAATAACCAACATCAAGCTGGATGTAGATTCTGCCTACTATGCCGGAAATGATATCTATGCCAATATCCGTGACTTCAACTTAAAGGAACGCTCCGGACTGGAAATTGTTTCAACAAAAGGAAAACTGGTATCGGATGCCAAGACACTGAAAGTGCCGTCGTTGCAGATAACAACCCCCGATTCGTATCTCGAATTCAGCGCATCCATGGACTGGGAAGCGACTGATGCTGAAAAAGACGGTATGATCAATGCTCGTCTGATGGCTGACATCGGCAAGAATGATTTACTGAAGGTTATCACCGGAATGCCGGAAGATTTCATTAAAAAATATCCGTCTGCCCCATTGCAGATACGTGCCGGCATAGACGGAAACTTGAAGGAGATTCGTCTTACCACGCTCTCGGCAAGCATTCAGGATGCTTTCCGTGCACAGGCTACAGGAAGTATTACGTTGCCTATGGACAGTCTCCAGAGAAACGGTAACATCAATTTATCGGTAGAAACGGGCAACTTGAACTTTGTAGAAAGTATGCTCAGCGGTGTCGTGCTGCCACATGGCATGAAACTGGAAGGAGAAGCTTCGGTCAACGGCAGTCTGCTCGGAGCAAACATGCAGTTCTTTCCGGGCAAAAAAGCCAATGTTATTTTAAAAGCTGACTATGATTTGCAAAAAGAAGGCTATCTGGTCGACCTGAATATCGACAGCCTCAACATACACGAGTTTATGCCGCATGATTCGATATTCGGACTTTCGGCTTCACTGCATGCCGAAGGAAACGGATTCGACTTTTTCTCTCCGAAAACATCTGTTCTGCTGAAGGGTGAGGTTTCACACTTCCGGTATGGCTCGCTTCTGTTTTCCGGAGTCACACTCGATGCCGGCCTGAAACACTCTCAGGCTTCAATGATGCTGAATGTCAACAACCGGGCAATAGACGTATCGGCCAATTTGCAGGCATTGCTTCAGCCGAATATGATAAAAGCCGATCTGAACACCCATGTGCGGCTGTTAGACTGGCAGGCGTTGTCACTTATGAGTACGCCTTTCAGTTCGTCGATGAACATCGAGGTGCATGCGCAGACGGATATGAAGCAACGCCACAAAGCACGTGCTACCGTCAGCGGTATACAGCTCGTAACAGCCGAAAGAAACTTCAGGACTAAAGACCTGCATGCAGGTTTCGATATGGCTACCGATTCGGTAAGGGGATATGTCAATGCAGGTGATTTGACTTTCCTGTTCAAATCGGCCAACAGCCTCGACAAGTTTATGAGCAAGAGCGACCTGGTAGCCAAGGAGTTTGGAGAGCAGTGGAAGAAAAAACACATAAATCAGCGCCTGATCAGAGAAATGTTGCCTTCGGCACAGTTGAAAGTATTCTCCGGATCAGACAATCCGGTGGCCAACTTCCTGGCTTCACAGCATGTAAACTACAATCGTCTGCGGGCCAGCTTCAGCACTTCGCCGGAAGACGGATTAAACGGTTCCATCGACTTGTACGGCTTGCGGACCGATAGTCTTCAACTGGATACAATTTACTTCAAGACGTTGCAAGACTCTGTGCAGGTGAAATTCTACAGTGGTGTAAAGGCTCTTGCCAACAAACGTCAGGAAGCCTTCGACATTTCACTGAACGGATATATCGGATCTACCGATGCACAACTGGCAATAGGTTACCTGAACGGTAAAAGAGAAACTGGAGTTGATCTCGGTCTGAAGGCACAGCTACGCCCCAACGGCATCAGCATGCACATCACTCCGGACAATCCTACTCTGGTATATCGTCCGTTTAAGGTGAACCCCGACAACTATATCTATCTGAGCGACGAGGGACGTATCCATGCCGACGTCAAGATATACGATGAGAATCATTCCGGATTATCCTTATATTCTACTCCGGACTCTCTCGTACAGCAGAATCTTACCGTAGCTCTCAACCAGATAGACATAGCCGAGTTCCGGCGCATCATCCCATATATGCCCGACATAGCCGGCTTTATCAACGCCGAGGCACACTATATACAAAGCGAGTCGAGCATGCAAGTTGCAACCGACATAGGAATCAACAACCTTGCCTACAACAAACAACAGCTGGGCAACTGGGAAATGAGTGCCGTATATCTGCCTAAAGAAACAGGAGAACACAGCATAGACGGCTTCCTGATGCTGAACGACGAGGAAATAATGAGCCTGAACGGAACGTACCTTTCTGCCACGGGGAAAAATGATAAAGATAATCTGACGGCAGATGTGAACCTGCATCATCTGCCGCTGAAGGTAGCCAACGCATTCATTCCTGATGACATGGCCAGGCTGAAAGGTGACCTGGACGGTTCGATTTCCATAGAAGGTTCCACGTCACAGCCCGTCTTGAACGGAGAACTGGGACTTGACAGTGTAATAATCAATATTCCACAGGCTTCACTGAACCTGCAACTCGACAACCGACCGCTGAAGATCGAGAACAGCCGACTGAAATTCGAACGCTTCAACATCTTTACCAAGGGAAAGACACCGTTCAGCATAGACGGTTACGTAGACATGACCGACATGGCTGCTATGGATATAAACCTGAAAATGGAAGCGCATAACTTTGAGCTGATCAATGCCAAACAGACCAAAGAGTCGCTGGTACACGGTAAGATTTATGTCGATGTAAATGCCATGCTGAAAGGACGGCCGGATGCCCTTACCATGAGAGGCAACATGAATATTTTAGGAAGCAGTGATTTCACTTATGTACTGAAAGACTCTCCGCTGACCGTAGAAGACCGTCTGAACGAAACTGTCACGTTTGTGGACTTCAGCGATACGACTCACATAGCCAAGCCTCACATTCCTGCCATGTCGCTGGGAGGTATGGATATTTTGATGACACTTCACATCGACGAGGCTGTGCAGGCACGCGTCAACTTAAATGAAAGCGGAAGCAATTACATGCTGCTGGAAGGTGGAGGCGACTTGTCGTTCCAGTATCAGCCCGACGGCAACATGCTGCTCAACGGCCGTTATTCGCTGATGAGCGGAGAAATGAAATACGAAATGCCTATCATCCCGCTGAAGACTTTCTACATTCAGGATGGAAGCTACATCGAATGGACCGGAAACGTTATGAACCCGAATCTGAACATAAAGGCTTCGGAACGGGTGCGTGCCTCGGTTTCTTCCGATGGAGAAAGTACGCGTATGGTAAACTTCAACGTGGGAGTGAATCTGACAAACCGTCTGGAAGATCTGGGCTTTACCTTCACACTCGAAGCTCCCGACGACGGTGCCATGCAGAACGAACTCGCTGCCAAATCGGCCGAAGAGAAAAACAAGCTGGCTGTCACCATGCTGGTTACGGGTATATATATGTCAGAAAGCAATACCGGAGGCAAAGGATTCGACACCAACAGTATGCTGAACTCGTTCCTGCAAAGTGAGATAAACAAGATAGCAGGAAATGCACTGAAAACAATAGATATAAACTTCGGTATGGAAACGACCGATGAGGCGAAACCGGAAATACCCGTACGGATTATAACTTCCAGTTTGCCAAACGATTCTGGAACAACCGCTTCCAGGTTATCATCGGAGGAAAAATATCTACCGGAAACGATGTACAGCAGCAAGACGAGTCGTTTATCGACAACATTTCGCTGGAATACCGTCTGGACAACAGCGGTACACGCTACATCAAGATTTTCCACGACAAGAATTACGAAAGCATACTCGACGGTGAAGTGATAGAAACAGGAGCCGGTATCGTACTGAGAAAGAAAGTGAGCAAACTAAGCGAACTGTTCATCTTCCGCTCCCGCAAAAAGAAACAGCCCGAACAAACAACAGAAAACTGATTGAAGCATAATTACATATCCATGAAGAAATATAAAACATATCATATCCTGACGCTTCTGCTTGCAGCCATGATGGCTGTATCATGCTCTACAACAAAGCACTTGCCGGAAGGGGAAACCTTGTATCTGGGATTGAAGAAAGTAACCATCAACAACGAAGACAAGAGCAAGGCAGGACAAAAGGCACTTGCCGAAGCGGAAGGAGCTATCAGCATTGCTCCGAACAACGCCATCGTGGTAAAGCCCAATATCCGTTTTCCGATACCTTTCGGACTATGGATATACAATCGCTTTGAAAGGTATGAAAAAGGCTTCGGAAAGTGGATATTCAAAAAACTGGCTGCCAAACCGGTATATGTTTCTACCGTAAATCCTGAAACCCGAATAAAAGTAGCGTCCAATTTGCTGCACGACTACGGGTATTTCGACGGAAAAGTAACTTATCGGGTAGACAGTACCCGTAACCCGCGGGCTGTAAAACTGAGTTACGACATCGATATGGGAAATCCGTACTACATAGATACCGTGACATACGAAGGATTCAGACCACAAACCGACAGTCTGATTCATGCACATTTCGACGAACGGCTGATACACAGCGGAGATAATTTCGACGTGACGGTCCTAAATCAGGAACGGCAGCGTCTGATAGACCTCTTCCGCGACAACGGATACTACTACGCAAGAAATGAATTCATCACTTTCCTTGCCGATACAATCATGCGCAAAGGGTACGTCAAGTTAAAGATTGTACCCCGGCAAAGTATTCCCGAAGAAGCCCTCCGCACGTATCATATCGGACATACTTCTGTGTACCTGACGGGATATAACGGTGAACAGCCTGACGACTCACTGAAGCTGCACAACTTTACCATCTATTACTCCGGAAAGAAGCCGGGCATCCGCTACGGCGTACTGCGCAAGCGTTTCCTGTACCGTAAGGGAGAAGTCTATTCGCAGACCAGACAAAACTATACCCAGGAAGCTCTGGCACGACTGGGTGTGTTCAAGTTCAGCGAGTTTCAATATACTCCCCGTACAGGAGCAGAAAAAGATACACTCGACGTACGCGTGAATGCCATGTTCGACTTGCCCTACAACAGTGAGCTGGAGCTTAACGTCACTACCAAGAGTACCAAGCAGACCGGTCCCGGAGCCATATTCAACCTGTCGCGTAAAAACTTCCGCCGCATGGGAGCCTCACTCAATCTGGAGCTGAAAGGTTCATACGAATGGCAGACCAGCTCAACCGTCGACGGCGACAAGTCTGTCATGAACTCTTACGAACTGGGAGCAGCCCTGTCACTGGAGTTCCCTCGCCTTGTACTTCCATGGGTACGCGACCGCATTGACCCGTTCCGCTTCCCGTCGCAAACGAACTTCAAGATTTATGCCGAACAGGTAAACCGTGCCCGATACTTCAAGATGCTGTCTTTCGGAGGAACCGTTTCGTACAGTTTCCGTCCGTCCAGAAGCATGAAACATACCGTAACACCGCTCCATCTGGCGTTCAATCATTTGCAGCACCGTACGGCTACATTCGACTCGATTGCACAGGCCAACCCCATGCTGTTTCACAGTCTGGACGACCAGTTCATCCCTTCGGTCACCTATACCTTTACCTACGATGATTCATGGCGTCACCGCCGGATGCGAATATGGTGGGAAAACTCTTTCAGCTCGGCAGGTAATGTCACCTCACTTATTTATGCAGCCTTCGGCAAGAGTCTGAAAGAAAGAGAAAAGAAATTCCTCGGAACTCCATTTGCACAGTTCCTGAAGTTCTCGAGCGAGATACGACCGCTTTACTACATCAACGACAAGCAGCAGATTGCCGGACGACTGATGGCCGGAGTAATCTGGGCATACGGTAACAAGACCATTGCTCCCTATAACGAACAGTTCTACGTAGGAGGAGCCAACAGCATACGTGCTTTCACGGTACGTTCTATCGGTCCCGGACGCTTTCATCCGGCCGAAAACGCAGCCTACTCGTACGTAGACGAAACGGGAGATATCAAGCTGGAAGCCAACCTGGAGTATCGCTTCCGCATTTTCTCCAACCTTTTCGGAGGTAATCTGAACGGAGCATTATTTCTCGATGCCGGAAACGTATGGCTGATGCGGAAAGACGAAGCACGTCCTGATGAGCAGTTTACGTTCAACAAGTTCTTCGACAATATTGCATTGGGAACGGGTCTGGGTATCCGATACGACTTGTCTTTCCTTGTACTTCGCCTCGACTGGGGAGTAGCCCTGCACGTACCTTACGAAACAGGAATCTCCAAATACTACAATATACCGAACTTCAAGGACGGAATGGGTATCCACTTCGCAATCGGTTATCCGTTCTAAAATTAGAACAAACTATATGCAGAATACAGGAAAACCCACTGAATTCTGAAACAATATCCCCAACTTGCTAAATAAGTTGGGGATATTGTTCTTTTATTAACAAAATGTAATATAAATACCTAATTAAAGATAATAGAATTCATAATCTGCCATTCATGACGAGCATCAAGCACAAGCACTCCGGCTGAACTTAAATCGATAGGCTCATCTTCACCATAATTCTGCGATTGACTCTTTTCCCCCATCGTATACAAACGATTACGTACAATACTAAAACAAGTTTCTGTATCAATATTATCGAGTTCGGTAATCACAGTACGTCCGTTCTCTCCATCAGGCAACGATACCAATGTACGGTCTTCACCTGCAGTTTCGTAATTACGTAAAATAATATCCCAATACTTTATCACCCTTCCTTCCGCATCAAGCATCTGCATTTGGAAAGTAGGTATTCCTTCTTCCACATCTCGCTGCGTCATAACAACCGAAACCCAAAAGCTATCACCGAACACCGTACCCCTCGGTAATGAAATCGTCCCCTTAGGATAGGATTCCTCATCAGTCTGCCAATTCGTATCGGCACTATCCAAATAACCATCGTCATTCATATCCAAGGGTAATAGCACGTTCTCCGTATTGCCAGGAAACCACTTGCACAAGTCAATCTCATACACAGAAAACGCATCGTTCACTGCTGATTCTGCCAAAGCACAATCATAGTCCGTACGCGGATTCATACCATTTATCACATTATCCTTATGAAAATCGAAAGCATCGTCCACACTTCTGAATCCTCCGAAGATAATAGTCTGATTACGTTTGGTCGCAACTAGCCGCAGCTTAGCCACACTACTGCCGTTTACCTGCACCGGCACACGGGTAAAATAGCCGAACGTACCCGCTACCTGCCGGCGAGCTACCATCAGTCCATGCTGTGCCTCTGCTTCAGCACTCAGTTTGGAAAGAATCACTCCATTTTCCACCCAAAAAATTTCTGCACCTGCAAAAACTTCTTCAGCATACCCTCCATTAGGGACAGTTACGGTTTCAGTCTGATTGTAATAATCCCCTACTTCTACACCTTTAAACGGCTCATAGCCTCCGTAAGTTCCGCTTTGGTAACCAATTACATATGCCATGTAATTCTTTCCTTCCTCCAGACACTCACTGCCGGTAAGTGTAATTGTGACATATCGTCCCTGTCCGTCTTCAGTACTCCAGGGATAACTTGCTTTGTTATCCGGATTACTCCAGTTTTCAATCGTCTTTTTATATACCACCTTTGCCGGGCTCTGATACTCCACAATCAGTATACTGAGCTTGTCGAACGTCTGCGTAGGTGTAACGCTCGAAATAGGACGGCGTGATGTGACAGTAGCCGGATTCACCCCTTCTCCACCTTCAAAAAGCTCGCCCACACTTTCTACCGCTACAGTAAACGTCTGCTGCAGTGGCTTCCCATTCTGTCCTTCTGCATCAAGCGACGACGAATCGCTGCAGGCAGAAAGAAGCATCAGGACGATGCCTGACATATAAATCAATCTAGTATATTTCATAAGTTAATCATCCAATTAAGAAACTTCATACCCTTGTAACTACCTTACACAGTGCCAATTGTTATTGCAACACGCCAGAACAGTCTATAGGTTTTGACGGAATCCCCAGACAATAAAAATGATTTGCCTCAATCGGGAAAAGATACTTGTCGAGGTCGTCGATAATACCTGTGCCTATATCAGTTTCGTCTTCGAAATCAAGCCCGTCGCTATTTTGCCAAGGCTTTATCAACCGTACCTTTTTGCTGGAACCTACAATACCGGTCATGGAGGTAGTAACAAACTCCGCTACAAGCGTATAGTCGTACAGCTCCCTGTCTGGGATATTGACAGGCAGCATAAATGCCGTCAGGGAACATTTGTAAGCATAATCAGAAACGACTCCCGTACTAGATCCCGGAAGATATAAATCATCCTCTGTAAAGGTCTTATCCATCAGCACCCTGCCCTCTTCGTTGAAAGAAACATTCCCATAAGCTGGTAATGAAATCTGTAATTATCTTATCCGTTTCACTTTCTTGGGGGGCACTGGGCAATAGTTTCACTTGTGTATTCTGCGAATTATAAAGCAATATTCTCACGCGCTCTACTTCCTTTGGAATCTGATTCAGGCAAACCTGCAGACCTGCGACCCTGCGCCACAAATTAATCTCACCAATATTCTTGTCACTCTCCGATGCTGGCTTGAAATCTACGTACCCTGTAAAGAATTCCGAATGTGCCATATCAGTCGGAGTTTTACCCTCTTGAAGTGTAATCGGATCAGTCAGCTTACTGCCTGTCCGAATAGACTCTGGCAATCCATAGGTAAGAATAGAGTTCCAGCCATCATAATCTTGCATGATATCTTCCGATTCAGCTCCATCTACACCTACCGCTACCAGCCGGTAAGTTTTTCCGACCGTAAATGTATAAGCAAACGTATACCACATTTCTGCCGTTTCATTCGGAAGATTATTAGCTCCAAAGTATTCTCTCCACCCCACATTAAAGCGGGCTTTACACTCACCATCGGTCCCAGCTTCGTCCATTTCGTAAATATAGAGATATACATCCGTAACGTGCTGCACACCACGAATATTATTTCCATAATCTCTATCATAAACCGGCAAGGAAGTACGGGTCTGCAAGTCACTCTGAGCCGCAATGGTAACCGTTACTCCCTCAACAGTCTGTACCGGTTCATTCTCCTTGCTGCATGAGGCTCCCAACAGGAGGAAGCCACACACAGTCAGGGCATAAAATACAGCATGTATGAATTGTTTCATTTTCATAACCTACTTTCCTTTCATTCTTTTACGAGATAGAAACGTCCGTCATTACTCTTCATCGCACCTGCATTTACTGTAAGCGAAGTACCATCCAGCAGGTAGCGCTTTCCTGTCTGCTTGTCAACCAGTGTCCATCCCTTCCAGTTGCTGCCATAGTCCAAAGTGAATTCTGTCTGTTGCGAACCGTCCTTTACCATGAATCCTAAACCCACACGAGTTGCATTACTCATTTTCTGAATATCAAGCGCACGCTTGTCGGCTACGGTATACACCTTTACCTTCGGCATAAAGTCCTCGTCAATCAGTGAAACAATATCCTCCTTCGCATTGTATGCATCCGATGCTCCGGCACTGTGAAGCAGCGAACAAGAACTTACAGAGTTACCCGATACAGCCGAGATTTTCATTTCGCCTGCTGTCGGAACAGAAGCACTGCGGGAACTTCTGGTTGCGGTACTTGCAGAAGGCTGTACAAACATATTCGAGGTATAAGTTATATTAACATTGTCTGAAGCATAATCTCCTGACACCTCTACATAAAATGCCTGCAACGGTGCAATGGTGTTGCTCTGTTCTCCAGCTACATCAAAGCTTAAATCTCCGTTTTCACCTAAGGAAATTCTGACCAATCCCTCTTCTCCTCCGAAAATATTTTCAGAATCTATGATACGGATAGCCTGAACAGACTGTTTATTTTCTGTCAGGAATGTCTTTATATCCAGATAACTCATAAACGGATTGCCTGCCACAAAATAGGTAGCTCCCTGTTCTTCATTCCGCAATTCAAAAGTAAATGAACTACCTGCATTCTCCGGATTAAATCCAATCACTTCATAAGCAAATTTTCCATTCATATTTCTTGCCCCTTCCGGCAAAGTTTCTTTTTTAACCCATCCGCCGGAAAGCGTATAATAATTGTACTCGGTATATGCTTTCGGGAAACGAAGACGATAAGAAGTCCCCCAATCATTTCCAACCATCATCTTGATGCCCTGTGCCTGCTCGTACGGCTGAGCCACGGCATTGAATGTACGGCTCCAGTCGACAGTGGCAGCTACAGTACCGTTAGTACCAGAAGTTGCAGTTGTAACCGCACGACTGTACATCTTCTGGCGTACTACCGGATTGTGTCGCACTTCACGATAAGTAGCCCCATTCAGCGGAGTAAAGTATGCCGGCATCTCAGGCGAAACAAACATATCGCCCGTAACCATGCCGTGAAGTGGAGTAGAAATCATATGATACATACCGCTTTGTACTTCCATTTCCACGTATGCACAGTCATACTCCAGATATTGTGTATTGAGTACAGCAGCTCCCGGTTCGAAATGAATATTCGCACAATAGTTACCGCCATAGAATTTATCTACACTACCCCAAGCATTCAAGTTCGGATAACGTGTGGCTCCTGCAGGAATCACCACATTAGTACATCCCCAAGGAGAACCGTCCGTCCAGTTGTTCCAGTTGTTCCAGTCGGTATCTGACGCATTTCTCTTCCAGGTAGTCTTCAGCGGATGTACCTGAGCACGCAGCCCGTTGTAAGTAGACAATCCCGAAATAGAATAATCGCCTACCGGCAATGACAATTCAAAGAAATAGCCATTGTTATCCTGCTGCAATGCAGCCTCCTGTTCTATCTTCTGTCCGTTGCCGTTATACGGATAGCAGGTAAATGTAAGTTCAGTACCTAATAGCTCAGGTTTAGCATCGACAGAGATACGTACATTACCCAAATAGGTTGTTTCATCCACACAAACATGTTCGGTTATACCCCTGTATACAATGTCGATTTCTCCTTGAACTTCAAGCTCTTCCGCACAGTCGGGAATACCATTCCCGTTGGCATCCGGACGGATATAGAAACCCGACAGCCAGACTGTTTCGAGCGCATCTGCCAATGAAGGGAACGAAATACGTACTTCATTGTAATCCTGTAAAGGAGTAACCTCCATATAAGCCAGTCCGGCATCGCTTATCACCTCGATGGAAGCCAATCCGCTGGAAGTAGACTCACTTGCTACCGCCTGTCCACCATTGTATGCTGCTATTGTCACATTCTGAAGAACAGACGCATTCAGCACATATCCCGGCGTACGGAGTATGGCACCCAGCGGCTGTCCGCCTCTGATGGAATTAAATTTTACAGCCACGGTAGAACGGCTTATCAGACTGACTCCAGCTACAATAGAAGCCGCTGTCTGCTGACTGTTGTCGATTACGTACGACAGGTTGTTCGTGGTAGCCCCCACACTTGCCACCGACGAAGATTTTGTTTCCGCATAGTTGATAGTCGCCCCATGCTTCTGCGCCGTAATCATTTCCATACAAGCCTCCGATGTCCCTGCATACTCTTCGCAAGTAACAGGTTCGTAGAAAGCATAATACAGACGGAAGGTATTCAAATTGACATTCAGCAAGCCTGCAGTCCAAAGCTCCACCTGATCGAATGTCCGATCTGTTTCCACATAAAAGCGCAACTTGCTTCCGTCGTTTCCTACCAGTCCCACTCCTACCGCGTCATTTTCTGCCGTCAGTCCGGAAAACACTTCTTCACCATCTTTATACAGTCTGATAAAGAAAAACTTCAAGACATCGGCACCCAGCAGCTGATTATTTGTCTGCATCACAAATCCCACGCGGGTCTTTCCTCCTTGCGGAGCAATGTCTTGAGAAGAATGTACACCAGCCAGACTGCCAAACTGAATCAAGCTCAATACATTGGTAGCTTCTGCATAATTAGTATAATCACCATCAACCAGATTCTGGCGGTTGTTTATCTTATTGAACAAAGAAATACCTCCCTGTGATCCACTAGATTCAACCACTGTATATTGTCCCTCATTTCCAGAAGTATTAATCATCATCGTATTACAACCCGCCACAGCTTCTTTTTTATTGCGATGAATCACCGCATACGACCATGAAGTTTCTTTTTCTTCTCGGGTATATACAGCCTTTACTACATAGTCACCATTTACTGTCATGCCGGTCATGTGGTTGCCCGATATAGAAGGAGATGTAGCTCCGCTGGGCCAACTAATAAGTGAATAGATTACAGTACCTTCCGATGGTGTCGGGAGGTTGTAATAATCGGTAGAAATGGTATCATTGCCAATGGTAAAATAAGAGGATACGTCTATCTCTACCGGGTCGCGGGAGTAGGCGTAATGAACTTTCACTGCTGATAACAAATTAATACCAGAAGGTAAATCAAGTTCCAATCTTCGGGTATCCTTTTTTGTTAATATCATGCTAAACTCTCTTGCGCCTCCTACTAAAGCAGATACTCCGATACCACTTTCCGTATTAATGCTTTGAGGATTATTATCACCTGTGTCATAGGCATTTAATTTAGTAGTTCCTAAAGAAATAGAAGCTAATCCACCTCCAGTTGTATAATATCCTACTTCTGAACCAACGGGTATCGTCGCTCCAAAATCTACACGACATGTGAGTCCACCACCCAATAGTCCGCTTATAAGTTCACATACCGGTCCATCAATTAGACTCTCGTTTACTAAATCTCCTTTCGACAAAGGATGTAGTGGTCTTTCCTGCTCAGCGTAAGGATATTCATGTTTTTCTGCCGCTATCTTTTTAGGATTCTCCCCCACAAACGCATAGTAGAATTCCAGTCCACTAAGTACTTCGACATCGATGGAAGCACAACCGATGCGTACCTCATCAAAAGGTCTAGTAGTAGTAAATGAAATTTCACTTAATCCTCCGGATACATTCAAGAGATTTAAGTTTAGTAACTGAAAATTTTCACCACTTCCTAATGTAGAGGAACCGTCTTGTTCTTCGCCTTTTAAATAAGTCTTTACCCAAAAGCCTTTCAGTACATCCAAGCTGAGCAGCCCACCCGGATCTTTATACAAGAATCCGACCTTAATGACATTAGAAGAATCGTAGTAAACACGATTGACATCTTTTACAGACAAAATTGGAAGCCCTGCATTTACCTCTGCCAATCCCTTCAGACTAACAAAGTTATCTAAGTTCTTGTCTACCAAATATTCCAACTTATTATCCGAGTTACTAAAACGCCTACCAAATTCTTGGTTATCTGGTTGATTACTCTTCCTTCACCCACCAAAGGGACACGACAATTGGGCTTGTATGTAGCACCGTAGGTAGCATCCTGTACCACATCAAGTCCCGAGGTACTTGCAGCCTCAGCACGTGTTCCGCCTTGTTCGAAAGATTGCACCGAGGGAAGTAAATCCTCATCGCGGCATGAATAAAATACAACTGTCAGCAGTGCAGCCAGAAACAGCGGCACCGATGCAGACCATTTCTTTCCGGCTATTCGACAGGCGGAAAGAAAACTCCTTTGTCTGGATGTCTGGAAAAATACGCTCATTATCTTTAAATTTTATAGTTTTTACAATATTTCTTCACTTCCCCGTCGTGCATAAAACGGTACTACCTGACTGCGGTTTTACGCGATTCTTTCTCTGAATAATGACGGAAAGCTGCCTGGCTTTTGCCTTCGGAATAATCATGAAAGACAGGCAGTCTTCCGGCTCCGATTCGTATCGTTCATGAGAAATCTCACTGTTGCCGGCGTCTTGCAGAAGAGCTTTTTGTTACTTGACTTCGGAAATTCAAAAAACAGGGTAAAATAGTATTGCCTGAAAATCAGGCAATACTATTTGATTTATCATTCTGAAAATTAATCCAATTCCATTCCGTGAATCACTTCCCAGTTATCGTTTACTTTCAATACAAGTTCTTGCTTGTTGTTCAATGATTCTGGTTTGTCATTTGGATTTTCTGGATCTGGATCAGGATCAACACCCGGCTGTTCGGGATCTGCTTCATCATTCATTCTGGTACCAATACCATACAAGTGGTTACGTACGAGGCTGTAGGTGTTTGCAGATGTATCTGTAATAGTACTATCCCAATTACTATTCCAGTATGTAATTGCCTGATTCAACTGAACATCAGTTGAACCCAGATTCACTTTCCAGCTTCTAAGCGAATCTCCATTTTCCTTTGTCAATTGCAAAGTCAAAGTCTGTTTTCCATCTACATGTGCAAACGGGATAACAAATTCACCACCAAAAGCAGAACCTTTCTGGAAAGTAGGATATGTACCAGCTGCAGGGCTGCTACTAGGTCTACATGGATTTTTCCAGTTTTCACCCGCATCAATCAAATTATCACCGTCCTCATCCTTAATAGCAGTAAACCATTTATTCAAATCAATAGTGCTAATCACATAAGTTTCACTTCCAGATTTGCCATTGGTACCGTTTACTACATATTTTACATTAGCATTACCAGAACCATTTCCAGTAAGATCAAAGCTATTGAAATTACCAAGAACCAATGACTGATTCTGAGCACTTGCAACCAGTTTCAGATACTTGGCACCTTCCATAAAAGGAATATCTTTAACGTAGGCAAAAGCACCTGCTACCTGACGGTTCAGTACTACCGGTTCCTTGAAACCTTTTCCCTTTTCAACAGTCAATTCCATCTGTCCGGCAAAGATTTCTTCACCTGCAGTACTACATGGCAACACCATGTTTTCGTTGAAAGCACTTTCTTTTGTAACATTTGTGACATTAGTCAAAGTATAAGCACTGCTATTGCTATAACCTACCGCATAAATCTTATAAGCACCGGCAGCAAGTTTATCTGCACCCTTCAGTTCAATAGTAGTCTGCCGACCGTGACCACCAGTAGTATATACAGTTGAACCATCAGTATTCCAATTAGAGATTTCTTTTACATATACTACCTTCTTACCAGTATTATCACAAATCCACAGCTTTACATTCTGAATGTCCTGTTTAGCCTCAGCACTATACAACGGACGTCCGGCACGGGTAGCCAGTCCGTCGCCACCATTTTCCACCTGAAGTGTGATAATCTGAGCACCGTCAGCTACACTCTCTACACCATTTCCGTCTTGCACATAGACAACTTCCTTGTCGCAAGAGTTGAACGACAATGACGCCATCAAAGCCATTCCCAATAAGTAATTTTTCTTCATACTTAAAAATTTAAACTATAAATAATAACATTATCAATAATCGGTCAATCAATCCAGTTCCATACCGTGCAGTAACTCCCAGTTATCGTTTACCCGAAGGTAAATCTCGAAGTCGCCCTCACCGCTTCCGCCTTCGTCTACATACACATACTTCAGGATGGTAATCTCGTTACGCCCCATGGTGATGTTTATGTCCTGTGGCTCCAGCGTAGGATAATAAGCAGCTCTGCCCTGACTTCCGGCTGCCGATTTGTCGATAAACATCACACTCAGCGTAGAACCTTCGTACGACGGCGACGGACACATCAGGGTTTCGCTCTTTATTTCACTGCGTATCTCCTGCCAGTCGAGCTCGGTATGTATATCGGTCAGACTAGAATAATGGAAACCATTGTCTACAAAATTGTAAATATCCTGTATATCCTTGGTGGAGAAGTCGATGTTATCGGGGATTCCCTCCGCCTTGATAAGCAAGTTGCCCTTGGTACGCTCCATGGCAAGCGAATGTTCTTCGTTGCCGTAACGATAGTCGAACGTAGCACTTGCCAGATAGATGTCGTTTGCCGCCGCACCCACAGCTTCCATTTCTGCCGTAGTAGCATCTTCTCCCAGCGGTTCATCGCTCTTCATGTTTCCCCATACGGTAAGAGTATATTTTCCATACGGCAGCGACTCGGGAAGAGTGATAAGCTGAGTCTGATTATCGTTGTCTACCAGCGTATTTTTCTGCTCTGCCACTACCTTTCCTTCGGCATCGTGTACAATGTAATATAGCGTGCTCACGTAATCGCGAAACGGCAGGTTTTCTGCCTTGCGCTCCATCAGTCCCAGCTTCACGGCATCGTCGATGTTGAAGTAATTCTTATCTTTTACTGTAAGCGTAACCTGCAGCGGCGGACAGGGAGGAATGGAGTCGCGTATGCAACTGCTCCACAGAAGACACACAGCCACCGGCAATACATACAATATCTTTATTCCTTTACTCATAGTCTTTTCCTTCTGTCAATGCTTGAAATGCCGGTGTCGTAAGGTAAGGAAGGAAATCCGGCTCTGTTTGCATTCGTTCCTTTAATCGGCTGTCGGGCAGCGCATGTTCCAGACGGGCTGCTACCTCGTCTGCCTCTTTCTGCATACGTGCAGCCACCAGCGCACGTACGTATTCTGCCAGCGGAGTGTGGTCTTCGCAGCGATCCATAATGGAAGCCGCATGCTGTGTATCGCCAACACTGAGCGATACAACCGCCGCATTCACGTCTTCGTACCCTTGCATCAGCGTGTATGCCTCTTGCAGCTTTCTTTCCTGTGCCTTAAGCAATGCCAGGTTGTAGCGCGCCTGAGGCAGTTCGGTATTGGTCTGAAGCAGCTCAATAGCTTTTTCGTTGTTTCCCTTATATACATATACGGCTGCCTTGGTATTCAGCACCTCGGGTGAATATTCTTTCAACCCGTTGAGCACAGCTTCTGCCTCGTTTGCCTTGTCTTCACGCAGCAGAAGTACCGCCAGATTATTGGCTGCCACCTGCGACTGCGGGAAGTAGTGCAGAATGGTACGGTATACCTCCTTCTTCTCTTCGGGAGTCTTCTTCAGGGTCGATACGCGCAACAGCTCTTCTTCATTGAAGGCATCGGGACGCTTGCCGTACATGTCGAGCAGTTCGGCATCGGTAGTGAAACTCTTCAGTGTATATGTATATACGTATTCTACCTTGCGGTCTTTCTGCAAGTAATTGTTTTTGATGTCGTTCCAGCAAGACAGACGGCGGATATAGTGTTCTGCACATCGTCGTTCTCGGCATTATACTTATCTAATATTTCTCTTACCTTCAGCGAGTCGGGGTGTCCGTCGGCAATCATTGCCTGCAGCACCGGCATCCAGCCTTCGGGACGGGAACCGACACTGAAACGTGAAGCCTGCGACGCACTGATATGAAGCTGGTCTACCAGCCAGTTTTTGGCAGAATTGGCACGGTTGCGCGACAAGGTAGTATTGAAAGCATACGAACCGTCAGCCGATGCCATACCGTAAATGCTTACCCTGTTCAGTGTGGCAAGCGAGTCTGTCACGATTTTCTGCAGCGTAGCAAGCATACGGTTCATCTCGTTGCGGTTATCACCCAGCGAGAGGTTGATGTCGTAACGGTTTATCACGAACTGCAACAAAGCTTCTCCTCTGCCTTCCATAACCTTGGGACGGATAACAAACTCTGGCTCAATCCAGTTCAGTTGAAGCGATTTCTTGGGTTCTATCAGCGTAGGGATATTGTTGATGTAAGCAATATCTACGGTATCGGCAATACCACACTCACCACATCCGTCGGTAGAAAGTACGGCCACAATGCGTCCGCCGTCAATATCGGCAGGCACGGCTACCCGTTCGGAATAGGTTACATCGTACTCCTTGCGGTTGTTTACCTTGCGTGCGACATTTGCCAGTGTATCAACATAGCCGTCGAGAAGTACACGGCGGTTCATTTTCTTACTATAGATAGGAGCATCGAACACCATAGGAGTGTATTCTGCCAGCATAGAGTCTTTTTGCAGCAACTGCGGAACAACAATGAGGCGGGTACGACCTGTAAAGGCCTTTTCCGGAATGTGAATATTCACATCCACACCCACAGTAGACATGCTGTCGGGAGTAAGCGTACGCACCGGTGTTACCGCAACTTTCTTATTCATACCCGATGATGCACAGCCGGCTACTCCAAGCCACAAGCATCCAGCCCAGATTAAATATGTATATCTGAATTTCATATTGCAAACGTTTAAAAGATATAAGAAACCGATACAGCCAATTTTGTAAGCCCCCAATAATTTTTGGTCTTGTCTTCATGGCACTTACTGCAAGGAATGCGGGGACTCTCCTTATACCACAGGCGAGCGTATCCGGCACCAATCAGCGCTTCCAGGTTCCAGTGCGACGACAATATCCAGTTGTACCCATAGGTTACTCCCCCTCCGGCCAAGTAACCGTCGTATCGCTTATCACTGAAACCTCCATAATATTGTGCTCCATGCAAGTGAATTCCTACAAAATGACCTTCAAAACTCTCGCAGAACCAGTATCTCAATTCTGGTTGCACAAGCCAGAAACGCATTTTTCTGTCATCCTTAAACGTCCAAGGATTGTATGCCAGCTGCCAGTCGGTAGTAAACTTCCGGCTCAGACCAACTTCAATACTGGCATTAGGAGTGGTAGTTCCCCAATAAAGCATATTTGTCTTCAAAGCTACGTTTTGAGCATTTCCGTTTCCTCCGAAACACAGAAAGGCACATAGAAAGAATAATTTTCTATATTTCCGTATCATCTACACTATCATTTTATTTTTTTGCAAAGGTAAACAGCAACGGAAATACAAAAATTACAAATTCACGTCAAATAATTACAATTTACAATCACCCTATAATTCTAGTCAACCTATACAGTTTTTCCAATTGCTTCTTTTCGTATTTTATTAGGAGTCTTTCCAAAATATTTTTTACAGAATGTAACCAGATACGAAGTTGAAGAGAACTTATATTTTTCGGCAATCTCACTAAATGACAAATTGCTCAAAGCAACATCGCGCTTCACAAACTCCTGTTTACGTAATAAGAGCCAGTTTTTAGCTGTTTCATTGAAAGTTTCCTTAAAGCGCCGATTAAACGTACTCTGACTCATATTTGCCTGTAAAGCAAAATCCTTGACATCAAATATCTTGCGGCTATTCATTAATACAAAATCCTTAAATTCTAAATTTTGGCCCAAAACGGGATAGAAAAACAAAGCCAGTTCTTCTTTTGTATATCCGGCACGCAAATACAAGAAAAGTTCATCACGCTTTATCTGATGATAGTGTATGCACCCCAATCCCTCTTTTAAACAATCTACTAGTAAAGAAAAGAAACTTTGCAGGCGCATATCCAATTTCAAGCAATATGGACTTTGATAAGTGCTTTCAGATATAAAACGCGACAACTGTTGAATGGAAAAACGCGAGCACAACTTCAAATCGTTTGCAAACGAACATAATAATAAGATAGTAGCTTTCCGAGCAAAGGTCGTTATTTGTTTATTTCTTGGAAGTAAAAACATATACCCCAATTGAGGAGTAAAATATTTATCTATTTCATATCTTATCTCAATATCTCCTTGTAACAAAATAACCAAAAAAGTTGTATTAAGAAACCGACGTTCCACAGTATGCCCTTCGGGAATCTCCATCAACGTAAAAACTTTATTGAATTCTTCCGCATAATTAGTACACGAAATATGTTCATTTTTATACAAGAGTGTCATGCCTTTTCACTAATTAGGTTAATACTTACTCCTCAAAAAGCTTCTTTGACTTGTTAAGAACTTTACATATCCATTTATAAAAGCACAACAAATATAATTATTCTCTATATAAAAAACACACAAAAAAAAAGTTTTTTTCCTAATTAAACTAATCTTTCTCTAATGAAAATATGCTAAAATCAATAAGTAAAAACAGGCTAAATAGCCAAAACTTATCAACAAAAAATCCGGAAATTTGTACAATATCCTTTTGCTTTGTACAAATTTCCGGAAAGGTTCCCCGATAAAAAAATCTCAATTATTTGTTTTTCTGCTTTTCACGGTATTCGGTAGGAGTCATGCCAAAGCGTTGCTGAAACACTTGCTGAAGTAACGCGGATCGTTGATTCCCACCATATACGAAATCTGTGTCATATTAAACTCTCCAGTCTCGATAAGCTGGGCAGCACGTTTCACACGCATTTCCTTGATAAATTCTATCGGAGCAAGTCCGGTCAATGATTTCAGCTTCTTGAAGAAGACTGAACGGCTCACAGCCATTTCATGCACCAGATCGTCTACAACAAGTTCTCCATTGTCGATATTCCGTTCCATAAAGTTTGTCAGCTGCTCCAGGAAACGACGGTCCTGCTGCGACATGACATCTACCTCTTCTTCCTCATTTTCCACTTTCGGAGGATTGATATCCATCAGGTGGTCGCAATAGAACTGACGCAACTTCTGACGGCGTGCCAGCAGATTATCAACACGTGCTTCGAGGTAAGTAGCACTGAACGGTTTGGTGATATAACTGTCGGCCCCCAGTTCCAGACTCTGCAACTTGGTGTCCATATCGGTCTTTGCAGTAAGCAATACGATTGGAATGTGGCTGGTAGTCAGTTCCTCCCTCAGTTCCTTCACCAGAGTTATTCCGTCCTTCTCGGGCATCATAATATCGCTGATTATGATATCGGGCACATACTTAATGGCTTTCTCCAGTCCTTCCACTCCGTTGGCAGCTTCTATAATACGGAAACGCTGGCTGAAAATGCTCCGCAAGAAGAAGCGCAACTCCAGATTGTCTTCTATGAGCAGCATTGTCTTTGTTTCAGAAACCGATGCCTTGTCAGCCTCATCAGCAGCAGGAACAGCTTCCGGCTTATCCTCCGGTACAGCAACGACAGGAGTTTCGACATCCACAGGCAAGGAATGCTTGGATGCTTCACCGATTATTTCCACGTTATCCGACAAGACAAATTCGGCATTCTCACCGTAATGGTCTTTTCCCTTCAGGAAGTCTACGCTAAAGCAACTGCCTTCTCCTTCCTTACTGTCTACATGTATGCTGGCATGGTGCATTTCCACCAGTTCTTTCACAAGCGAAAGTCCGATGCCAGAACTGTTCGGATTGAACAGGTTCTTATCGAGCAGGGTTTCAAAACGTACAAACAGTGAAGCCTTCTTATTTTCAGAAATACCTATACCCTGATCCTGCACTCCTACGGTAACCGTATCTTCATTTTCATGAATAAATACGGTAATGGTTTTTCCGGGCTGCGTATACTTGAATGCATTCGACAGCAAATTGAAGACTATTTTCTCTACCTTGTCAGCGTCTACCCACAACTTGAGCTTAGGCTGTTCGGTTTCGAAAATAAAATCAATCTTGTTCGACTCGGCTATGGATTCAAAATTCTCCATAATCTTATGTACAAACGCGACGATATCAATCTGTTCGATGCACAGTTTCATCTTGTGATTCTGTATCTTACGGAAATCCAGAATCTGATTGACAAGCCTCAGCATCCGATGTGTATTACGTTCTACCACCTGCAACTGTTCGCGTACGTCCTTACTTAAATCCGAACGTTTCAAGATATATTCCAGCGGTCCCTCTATCAAGGTAAGCGGTGTACGGAGTTCATGAGAGATATTGGTAAAGAAGCGGAGCTTCATGTCCGTTACCTGCTGTTCGACAGACACCTCATGTTTCAACCGGTAAATAACGAAAAGTGTATAGGCTCCAACCAGCAGAATCAGCATAAAGCCTAATGTGTAAATCACATAGGCATAAGGAGTCTCCCAAAACGAAGGCTTGACGGTTATCCGCAAGGCACGTTCGTTCTCCACCCAGATACCGGCTCCGTTGGTCGACTTCACACGAAAGACATAATTACCTTTCGGCAGGTTTGTATAAGTAGCCGTACGCTGTTTACCCACATAATTCCACTCCTTATCGAACCCGTCGAGCATATAGGCATACTTTACATTTTCCGGGAAACTCATATCCAGAGCAGCAAAAGAAAGCGTTACGGTGTTTTCCTTATGCGACAAATACAAATGCGACAAACTGTTCAAAGACTCAGGCAATACGGATTCCGGTCTGGGAACAACATCTTTATTGGCTATCTTCAAGCCCGACAATACAATGCCAGGCACATAAGAGTTTTTCCGTATCAGTTCGGGAGTAAAGCACAAAAGTCCTCTATTTGTTCCGAACAGCAAGCGTCCGTCTTCGGCACGTATTGCCGTACTTTCTTCAAACGAAAGCTCCTCTCCTATCTCCTGCTTCAGATAATTGTCAAAATGATGGTTGACAATATCCATCTTGCTCAGACCACTTTCCGAACCAATCCATATATCTCCTTTCGTATCTTCGGCAAGTGAAGAAAGTACGTCGGTAGGAAGTCCGTCTTTTGCCGAATACGAAGTAAACAGGGCGTTACCTTTTTTATCAAGGCTCTTAAGCTCGTTCAGTCCTCCACCGAAAGTAGCAAAGAACAGACGTCCGTCGTGTGTAAGCAAGATATCGTATATATCGTTGCAGCTCAACACTTCACGCTTATTAGGCATGCACACGAACAAATGAAAATCAATCGTATCGGGACGTTCGAACTTTTCACTGAAAGCCAGCAGTCCATTGGAAGTAGCTACCCACAGCATACCTTTTTTGTCGAGCAACATACGACGTGCCTTATAGCAACGTTCCATTGGATACGATTTCAGATTATTGCGCGAGTTTATAAAACGGACACTTCCATCGCTCTCCTTTTCGATGTAATCGATACCTCCACCGAAAGTAACAACCCAGATACGACCGTAACTGTCTTCACACAAGTCGTACACATTGTTATGGCTCAGGCTATAGATATCGTTGGCATCGTAAGTATAATGAAGCATCTTATATCCGCTTCCCTGCGGTATCAGCTGAACGATTCCGTTTCCTTTCGTAGCAATCCAGATATTTTTTTTCGAATCCTCTATTATCTTATAGGCAGATCCTCTGAAAGGAGTACCAGTAAGTGATATGCGTCCGTCGACTGTAAGATAACCCTGCAACTGGAAGTCAAGAGAGTACACAGAAACTTTACTATTACGTGTACCTATCCACAACTGCTTACGGGAATCCTGACAAAGCGAACGTACCTGATTGGCATTGGTATCGTACTTACAGTTCTGCGGCTTAATCAACTGGAATTCGTTTTTGAAGAATGTAACCTTATCCAGTCCTTTGGAATGAGTGCCCAGCCATAAATTACCCTGATGGTCGAGCATCATAGCATGAAGTTTGTTTGAGAAGCGCCATGCATCTGTTCCCACTTCATTATAGAAAGGCTTCAGCTCATTACTTTCTCTGTCGAACCAAGACAGTCCTCCTCCTACCGGATGTACCCACAGATTGCCTTGCTTATCTTCGCAGACAGCAAACTTTGGAGCATCACCCGGTTCTTTTTCAACCGGAACCTGTTCCACCTTGAACACCTCCGTCGACGGATTAAAATGACAGACCGTACCAATCTTGTTTACTTCGAACCAGACCTCATTATGACTGTCGACATATATTGACCGTATCGGATGCTGAGAAAAATCAAATTCATTTTTCAGACCGTAATACTTCAGTGATTCGAGCGCTGTATCTCCCACAACGAAGCCCGACCGGCGGGTAGCCATAATGACCTTTCCTCCAGACAATTCCCGTATGCTTATCACATCGTCCTGCAAGCCCAGGTCTTTCAATTCGAATGTTTCATCCTTCAGCGAGTATTTCCATACCCGTCCTTTATTAGAGGTAAAATATACGTGTCCGTTAACGAATGCAGCCGAAAAAAAAGACTGGTTAGGCCGTCCGGATTCAGGATGCGTATTTACAAAAAAAGGAGTCTGCTTTCCATTATTACCTTCGATGCAAAGCAATCCATCTTTTGTAAGCAGCCACTCTCTGTTTTTCTTATCTAAAAAAACAGTCTTGATAGCAGTACCTTTTTCTTTTGAAGCAGTAGACAAATAAACTTTCGAAGCAAGTGTTCCGGTTTTCCTGTCAGGCACGACTCTGATACCTCCGTTTTTATCAGTAAGCAGCCATACGGTCCCATTATCCAACGGCAAGATAGAAGTTATAACCAAGTCTTTTTCAGCCCCATTTGCTGCAACTTCAGTAAATGCTTCCATCCGCTTATCGAAACGGAATGCCTTCCCATCGTAAGTAATGCACCATACATCTCCATACTTGTCGACCTGCAAATGGTCTACACGATTGGAACTCCATCGCATATCGTTTTCCTTACGGGCCTTATAAACCTTAAAGTCGTAGCCATTGAAGCGATTGATTCCATCCCACGTTGCAAACCATATCATACCGTCGTGATCCTGTACCATATCCATTACCGAATTCTCAGACAGACCATTCTCCTGAGAATAATGAGTAAACGTACAGTTCATTTGTGCCTGAGCTAAAGCACTGACGAACAAAAGCAAAAGGATATAAAAAAATTTTCTCATACTAAATTTCTGCTATTCGGACAAAAATAGGAAAAATTAAATGATTCCGCAAACATGAAAATCGGAGGGAGTCTAAAATTGTTTAAAATATTTCCCTTACAGAGATTCACTAGCAACCCAACCGATACGAACAAAAAACGGAGTATCCGCCATTATGCGAATCTCCGTTTTCGAATATTATTTAAAACCGGCGATGGGGAGGACCACCAAATCCTCCATGACGTCCGCCAGGTCCGGGAGGCGCAAAGCCGGGACCTCCCTTACCAGCTCCCTTACCGCCGAACAGGTTCAGACGATAGATGAAGTGTACCATGCAATAGCTATAAATAGCATTATACTCAGTATCCTGACGCATAGCAGCCGTAATCACACGACTGATATTGCTCTGGTTTCTCAATATATCATAGAACTGAATACTTACGGTAGCAGCATTTCCCTTTAAAAAGTCCTGAGAAATCTGAGCGTTCCAGATCAGTTCATCGGTATTCATACTCGACTCGGCATATCCTCTGCGGGAGTTCTGCGACAAATCTGTAGAAATGGACATATTCCACGGCAAACGCACATTGGTGCTGGCTCCATAAGCAAACTGGTAAGTATCCAGATTGTTGCTTTCCTGATAACTGTTTCTCGAATGGGTATAATCGAGTGAGCCATTCAGAGAGAACTCCCACCAGTCATTACGGTACGTACCTCTTAAGCGTTCACCCAGCGACAAGCGTTTGGTAATATTCTTGTCTGTATCAGAAACAAGATCCTTCTCGCTTATATAGCTCACCATATTCTGGTAATTTGCTCTGGTAAACGTATTGATGGTATATTTCTTGTTTCTCAAGGCAATGTTAGTTCCCACCATTCCGGTCAGGTTCCAGTTTCCGTTAATATTTTCAGGAGTAGTAACATATCCACCGGTTTCCGGATCGTAGACTTTGCGGTCGCTTATATTGTTCATGATGTTCTGGTAACGGAAAAATGAAAACATTCCCCGTTGTTTTTCCGTATTAAAGAAATTATATTCGGCACGCAATTCATTTGTAAATGTCGGCTTCAGTCCCGGATTACCGTTCTGAATATTAAGCGGGTCTGTATTATCGGAGATAGGCAGCAAATCTACCATGTTCGGCTGAGAAGCCTGTCCGCGATAACGCAAGCGCAACTGACTGGTTTTTGAGAAATTATAGCGGAAATCGAATGTCGGAGTAAAATTAAATACATTTCTGACAGTCGTTGTATCCAGATCACCTTTCTTATAAGAAAGATCCGACTTCTGAGGCTGGAAGCTGACTCCCGCATTCAAGCGCATCTTCTCACGTATCCAGCGGAAAGTAACATCCATCTGGTGATTATAATAATTATAGGCTGCACTCTTGCTCAAGTCGTTGTTGAGCACTCCCGGATTACTTTCATTCACTCCGTCACCAATCGTCCAGTTGTCACCCATATCGAATGTAGAATTATCTGTGGTAGAGTGTTTATACTGGAAATTGTAGCTGAACTGCAAAAATCCCCCGGTAAAAATCGGCTCACTGTACGTCAGACGCGCACTATAATCGTAGCTCTTTGTAGGAGTTGTAATATAGCGGTTCAATATTTCCATACGTTCTTCCGGAGTTTTCTGGAAATACTCTGTTTCCGATGTAGAAAACTGTTCACTGCTGCTATTGGTGTAATTATATTTTCCACGGAATGTAATATTCCGGCCAAGCTTGCCTAATCTCCGGTTCACGAGCACCGAACCTCCTACAGTCAGGTCATCACCTTTTTTCAGTGTATTCTTCAGCACCGTATTGATAATATCTTCTTCAGAAACCAGCGAAGTCAAGTCGTCCGTACCGAAAAGTTCATCAGTTGTATATCCAGGATCCTGACTGAATGTATAAGAGTTCTGTCCGTTGGTATTGTCGGTCTTACCATAGCTGATACGAGGGCGGAATACAAAAGTAGTCATGGTATCCGGTTTCCACTCGATAAAGGCATCTGCCACCAGCTTGGTAGTTTTATTGCGAGAATGGTCTAACGCGTTTTTAAAAGAACTGCTTTCCGATGATACAAAAGTTTCGGATGCCTGTTTACTGACAATATCAGCATCCTTATAATTAAAGTTGACACTTCCTTCAGTCTTCAACTTTTCTGTTTCAGTAGCAAAGTTCACACCTGCCATTTTCACAGCAGTCAGGCCGTTACCTCCCTTACGGAATCCTCCACCTCCACCGGGAAAAGCATTGTCATTTACGTTATTGACCGAACCGATGGCAGTCAGCTGGTTCTTGTTGCGGAAATGATTGATCATCACCTTTCCGCTATAACGGTCTTTCGTACCGGCAGCCAGATCGGTATTACCAATCCATCCCTGATTCATTCCGGGCTTCACACTCAGGTCGAGCACGGTTTCCTCTTCTCCATCGTCCACACCAGTCATTCGTGCCATATCCGACTGTTTTTCATAGGCACGTATCTTATCGATGATATTAACCGGCAGGTTCTTCATGGCGATATTAGGATCATCGGCAAAAAACTCCTTGCCGTCGATCATAATTTTCTTTATTTCCTTTCCGTTGATCGTAATCTTACCGTCATCGTCAATTTCAGCTCCCGGCAATTTCTTAACCAGTTCTTCCAGTGCAGAACCCTCCGGAACACGATATGCAGAGCTATTGTATACCAATGTATCTTCAGCAGCAGTAACCTCTGGTGCCTGAGCTACAATGACAGCTCCTTCAAGCATAATTGCATCCGAGTGCAGGGAGATTGTTCCCAGATTAAGACGTGGTTTAGAACTCGTTAATGTAATAGGCTGAAAAGACGGCGAATATCCGACAAAGGAAACCTTCAACAGATATTTACCCGGACGAGCTGACAAAGAAAAGCGTCCGTCCAAATCAGTCACATTACCAGCTACCATCGAACTATCTTTCAACGCAAGAATCTGTACCGTAGCCTGCATCACCGGGGAGTTATCATCTCCATCGACAACTGTACCCGAAACTAAACCTTTGCTACCTCTGCTTTGTCCAAAAGCGTATATCCCACAGGATAACAGTAGCAGCCCCATAACCCAGTTTTTCATTATTCCGATCTAATCAAATGTTTTAACGCTGGTTTGACATCAAAACATTTTAAAGGTTTAATATTGCAACCTTTTTTAAAACTTATTTTTTTCTGAACGTTTTTTTCTATACGATGCTTCTGATACAAAAACTCCCAACAAATCACACAGATAATCAGATAAACTATTCCGACAGAATTGTCGGCCACCTGCAAATCCTGGTTTACAGCTCCCTTTATCAGCATCACGATGTAATACACTCCCCAGATATATAAGGCATATTTCATGGCTTTACTGCGCAGACATGCCGTCTCTTCGGCCTCATCCTTTACTTTAGAGAGAAAAATCATGAACAGCGACAGCCAGACAATCAACTTAATCCCCAATTTTACATAAATCAGATTCCCGTCGTGTACCTGACCAAACATATACATCAACAAAGGCACAAAAACAGATAAAATAAGTAATGCGTATCCTGCTATTCTACAGGCAACCGGTAATATTCCTTTCATAAATCAATTTATTGGTAAATTCAGCACAAAAATAATTAATTGTCAACGTACACACATGTACTTTTTACTTTTTTTCTATTTTTGCAGGAAAAACAATAGATTTATGAGTAAACAAGAAGTTGTAATCTGCCATAACCTGGAAGAAAACCTGCAAAAGGCAGTCACCAGCAAAACATACGATAAATTATTTATTCTGACCGACGAGCATACGCGCACGTATTGCCTTCCGATTATCGAAAAATATCCGTTTCTTGCACAGGCAGAACATATTTGCATCGGAGTGGAAGATATTCATAAGAATCTGGAAACTCTTGCCTACGTATGGAGCCAGCTTAGCAACAAGGGAGGTACACGCCACTCACTGATGATCAACCTGGGCGGAGGTATGATAACCGACCTGGGTGGTTTTGCTGCTGCTACTTTCAAACGAGGTATCGACATGGTTAACATTCCTACTACATTACTGGCCATGGTAGATGCTTCTGTAGGAGGAAAGACAGGCATCAACTTCAATGGGCTGAAAAATGAAATTGGAGTGTTCACACCAGCCAATTATGTTCTGATAGACTGTGAATTTCTTAAATCACTCGATTATCCCAATATCTTGTCGGGATATGCGGAAATGCTGAAGCACGGACTTATCAGCAACACGGAACACTGGAGCGAGCTTATCAAATTCGATATGGAGCACGTAGACTACAAGCATCTGCAACAACTTGTCGCTACTTCCATCGAGGTAAAAGAAAAAGTGGTAGAACAGGATCCTTTTGAGAAAAATATCCGCAAGGCCTTAAACTTCGGACATACCGTAGGTCATGCATTCGAAAGTTTTGCTCTGGAAACAGGAAATCCTGTATTGCATGGATATGCCGTAGCATGGGGAATGGTGTGCGAACTATATTATTCACATCTCAAGGTAGGTTTCCCAAAAGACAAGTTACGCCCTACCATACAGTTCATCAAGGAGCATTACGGGAAACTGGCATTCAGCTGTAAGGATTATGACCGTCTGTACGAGTTTATGAAACATGATAAGAAAAATTCCTCACTAGGCAATGTCAACTTCACCCTACTCGGTGAAATAGGTGATATCCATATCAACCAAAGTGCCACTCAAGATGAGGTATATGATATGTTCGACTTCTATTGCGAAACAATGGGCTAAAAGGCATTATTAAAGATATTACAGCGACAGCTTATTCTAAAAAAGCAGAAAAAAGCATATGAAATAATTTGCTAATTTAAAATAAAGCCTTACCTTTGCATCCGCAATTCGGGGTGTAGCTCAGCCCGGTTAGAGTACGCGTCTGGGGGTAATGAAATGAGCAAAGATTAGAAACATTACAATACAATATAAATCAAGGAGTTAAGCAAATACTTAACTCCTTATTTTTTACCTGCGAATAAAATTTGATTAAAGTTTTCGGACAAATTGGTGCAAATTCATCCAAAAACTTCTCCCAATCATTCCATTTGTATTTATTTGCCATACAAGGAAGAATAAAAATATCCCTCACCAAGAACTTCCTCCGCCTCCTTACATCCAAGTTCAGCAGCTTCTTGATAAAATTTATAGGCTACTTCCAAATCTACGGTTTCACCATATAAACCTTTATGGTAAATCTCCCCTGTTAAATACAACGCATACGGACTCCTTTTTTCCCTCAAATCAGATAAATGTAATGTCTGCTTTACCATGCCCTAAATTCCTTGCTTGGTTTAAATAAAACATTGCTTTATGTGTATTTTGCTCCACGTTTTGCCCTTTCAAATACATCATTCCTAACTTGAAGGCTGCTTCCGGGTCTGTATCCGTATTCTTAATGAGATTAAACAAACCGCTCTTACAATGACCAATTGTAAAGCCATAAGCTTTTGATGTTTCTATTATCATAATTTTATATTTTTAGATTTATACTTTTTAACTCACCACTACATATCTCGTTTAAAACGAAACATAAACATTAAGGCAAAGGAATTGGTCCGTCACGTATTAAATGATTGTTACTAAATAATTTTATTTTTCTCATGCTTTCAATATTCTATTCAGTCGTATAACGAAGAAATTGAAAACCACTTCTGTTAATTTATGGTTAATAAATTCGTATTGGAAGTTAATAAATATCAATACCGAAAACTGAAAACAATCTTAAAATCAAATGAATTGTTATAGGAAGTTTGCAATTTAAAGAATCTTTTGCCTCTCTATTAGAAACAAACCCAATATAACAAACAGGGTAGGACAACTATTGCCCTACCCCTATCTTATACGCTCCGTTAGAAGCCTCATTGTTGTTATCTACTTGTATATTGAATATACCTCAATAGGAACTGTATCTACTATACCATGTTTTACATAGCTTAAAGAAACAAGTTTTTCATCTACAGTTTTCCAATACAAAGAATACTTTCCTTTTTTCACAATGTTATCCTCAACTATCTTTCTTATTTCTTTAGGTGCTTCTATTTGATTGGAATCATTCCACAAAGAACTTCTATATGGATATTTAAAATACAAATAAGAATTTTCTTTTTTATCATAAAGCACAGAACATTCATGCTCTTTTATTTTTAACTTGGGATGAAATGTCATACTAAAGAACACTTTACTATTAACAACTTTCGCAGTCTTCCCACTTGTGCTTGACGGTTCGTATTCTATTTTACCATGTAATTGCTCATTTTGCAGCTTTGCATTCAATACAACTTCATCCTTTTGAATGACTGTAATTTGTTTATTAGTGTCAATAACAGCAATATAAGTATGGAAAGAATGGGGCTGTAAATTAAATGATTTAACCTCACCAGCATTGTCGAAGAACTCCTTAACAACTTGTTGTTTTAGACTGTCTTGTAGGTATTGAACTCCATACAGATAAAGTTCTTCGAGTTTATTTCGGGCTGCATTTTCTGCTTTCTGTTTAGCAACTTTTTCCTCTATCCTTTTACGTCTTTCAAGGGTATCTTTTATTGGATAGACAGATAAACTCCCCGAGCCACTTATATGTAGTTCAATTAGCTTATCCTTTTCAAACGTTTCACTTTGCATCTGCCCATAGTTATCAAGGAAACGACTTAGTTTTGTAGAAGTCATTACAATGGCTTCCGCCATGTTTCCAATTTCAAAGCCTGTATAAACATATCTTCCATTATCCATGCCTTTATAACTGAGGCTTAACGAATATTTTACATAGCCATATCTAAACTCCATTCCATAGGAGTTCTTCTTTTCTGAATAACTAATTTCAAGTGTGTTACCACCGTATATCGGTTTACCCGTATAGGGATTAGGGCACAGATAATCGGGATATTCAAAAGCCTTAATAGAAGTGGATTTTTGAGCATAAGCAGAAAGAACCATTATTACGCTCATCAGAAACAGCAAAGTTCTTTTCATAATACTGTGATTTGCTTTCCACAGCCCCGACAGGAAAGGTTTATATAAAAAGATAGCGTGAGGCTGTTAGAATTATCTGTTTTAGAGGCTCTGGTAAACCCGTGGTACAAGATAAAACGACACCCCACGCCAAGCCATATATATCACTGATATATACAAGATTAGCATGAGCGTTTGTATCGTCTATCCCCGTACCACATGAAATTTTACCAGAATTTCTAAAACGGGATAAAGCTAAACGCTTCCTTTAATTAATATGTCACCAACGGGTCTTTAACCTGTTAGCGGGACAAATATAACTAAAATCCAGCGTTCTACAAACGTTTTTAGGGATGTCGTGGAACAAATTTACTCATTTATTGATAGTTCACAAGATTTTAGGGAGAGAACTCCGATGAGGCTTTTGCACATTGGGACATCTAAACTTTGACAGATACCCTTAAACAGCCTCATCATCGTAGCTATAATCCCAAACGCACTTTGCTTATTGATTATATTCCACTTATTTTTAGGTACTGCATGATATTTTCATTACCTGCATTGCAAGCCCTCTATGACGTAATGCCCTGTCATTACATAAGTTTATCATCATACAGTGAAGATTTAAGAGTGTTGCATCCCCTTTACTTACAACCTGTATTCATTCTATCGACCGAGCATAACCACCTCATCACATAAAATTATATAACCTCGTATTAGAGCGTTTAAGCCATTATTACACCCCACCGAATACTTTTATTGTATTTGATAAGTTTTTGGCTGTGCACGACCAATAGACACCTCATTTAAAAGATAAGGCTTGATAATCACCCGAAGAGTAAACTTAGGAAAGTGGAGTTTACACCCTTTGATGATTACCAAGCCTTATTTTATTAGGAAGAGGATTAACAGGCAGTACTAAATATCCGATGTTCCTCTGCAATACTCATACCGTCTGCCGACTGTTCTAACAACCAAACGAGATACTTTTCTATTTTGCCTGTTAGTTCTTCCATTAGGCTGGAGGTCTTGAAGTGTTCTTTTTGCCACTTTATTGCCTCTTGGATTCTTTTTTGGAATTGAGTATGCAGAATCCTATCTTCGGGCAGACGATTTTTTCGATTCTTAAATAGGATATATTTCATATAATAAGACAAGTTTTGTCCCTCGTTTGCAATACAAATACACCATTTATCAAAGTCTTTGGCACTCTTTAAAGTGTCAAACTCTACATCCCAGCAATCATCAGGTAGCTTATCTATATCTTCGTAATATCCAAACCACTCTGCTACTAACTTCCAAAATACATATTTATCCCATAGTTCATTAGCCGTAATACCTTTTCCAAACAGCTCAAACAATTCATCTATTCCAAGTGTCATTTCATACCTTAACAAGTAGTTCGACAGGCTATTTCTACCCACTTTGGGTAACTCTCTCTTCTTTTTAGCCTCCGACATCTTATCATAAAACTTTATCCGTGTACCTTCATAGTCAAAATATGCAGTTCCACTTCTCTCACCACTCCACTGGTTAGGAATAAATTTCTTTATTCCGCTTAACTTCCTCAAATAAGATATAGGAGGTTGAGACATTTCAAAATTATGGGCAAACTCCAAAGACTCCACCTCTGCATTATACATTGGTACGCCCAGTTCTTCGCTCAACATCATAATACATCGTTCTGCATCCTTCAATGACATAGTACGTGTATTATGCCCCCATAAGCATTTAGGAAGACTGCCCTCAAATGATACATACGTTTCAGTGGCTATAACTTTACGTCCACGCCATTTTCCACTACCACCTGTATCATCACCCCTATATTGAGATAATGCTAAACGAGCCACAACATCCTGCCACCTATAATTAGATGGCAGTGCCCATGCGCATAGCTTTAATTTGATTTTATCATACATGGCTATGAATTAAAATGTATTTAGAATGTTATACAAAATTGAGTTTATTAATTATTTACGAAGACGTGCAGCAAATCCCAACTCCATACTTTCAATGAATTCCTGCTTAGTTTCTTGCCTTTTAGCCATCATCCACGCTATTATTTCATCACGCCTAAATCTTAGTATTCGCCCACTTTCCGCACGATAACAAGGTATCTCCTTATGACTTGTCAACTTATAAATTGTATGTTTGGACTGCCCAATCAACTCACTACAAATATCAATGCCGAATACCTCCGGATAATCTTCCATCCGTTTTAGAGGTCTATTGTTCTTCTGTTTTTCGCCTTTACCCTCTGACGGTACTGTTCCCAGCATAGTACAAATTATTTCCCGTAACGACCTTATTTGAGCCAAAACATAATATTCCCACTCGTTTCTTAAAAACTCCATATCATTATACAACCATGCGCTTTCCACAGAATCACGATGATGTTCATTAATGAAACCGTACTTTGCTATTGCACCATACAGGAAATCTTTTGCTAAAATAATTTTTCCCTCTTTCTGCAAGTAGGCTTCTTCATTATAGATATCATCCAACTCTTGACTACTCATTTTTAATTCTCCCTGAACTACAGACTTTACCTTTACTTCATAAGTAGAAATAAAATATTTGCTTTTCCACATAATAATAGCTGCATCAACAACCTTTAATGCCTGTCGGAGTTTTCCTTTATCCCCATCCGTCAACCGCTTCACATAGACAAACAACCAACTTTCACGGACTGCTGCTTCCCCTCTGAGCGACTTGTTTATCAAGTCGCCCAAAGGCATTCCATAATGAATAAACATACCTATAATATTTTTACGACTTTATCCAAAACACTTGTAGAGAAACTGGCAAGATATGTAGCCGTTGTCGTAAGATTACTATGTCCCAGGGCTTGGCTTATTATTTCACGGGGAATATCATTGCCTTGCAAAGTCATGGCCATTGTGTGTCGTGCTGTGTAAGTTGTCAAGTTCAATGAAATTCCTAAAGTCTTACCCATTTTTTTCAAATTGGCATTAATACGTTTGTATCGGCAACGCACATGCTCATACAGTTGTTCGCCATCATACTCTTTAGTAATAATAGGAAGTAAATACTTGCCTGTTTGAGGTGTGTTTGCCTTAAACCATTCCAATAGCTCCTCTATGGCAGGAATAACGAATATTTTTATCGGTTTTACATTCTTGGCATTTTTTGTCTTTTGCCGTTTATACACGATATGCGTTCCTGTTGCCAACACTTCAAGATTGTCTGTTGTCAGGTTTGCCATATCAACAAAACTCATACCTAAACAATAATAAGAAAATAGGTATATCCGACGGGCACGCTCCAATACAAAATTTTGTTGAGGCGAGTTCTTTATCAACTCCAATTCTGTTGGCAGTAAATAGCGTTTTGCCGTTTCCTCCGCCAGCTTGTTGATTTCAAAACCACCTTTGCCAAACGGATAAGTGTTGTTTGAGGCTGCTTTTTCTTTAATGGCTTTATTGATTACTGCACGCAATGTTTTTAAAGTGTGCATACGGGTGTTTCCACAACAACCATTCTTTTCCATAGCCATATTTAAGCGATTGATGTATTTCACGTCTATTTCTGAAAACAAACGTTCTTTTGCCTTAGAGTCATATTTGCAAAACAGGTGCAAGTCACGCTCATAAACCTTTCCATTACCGATGTGACCTGTAGACTTTAAATCCTCCACCTGCTTCACCCAATAATCATAGATTTTTCCTTGTCTCGAAATTCCCAAAAATTCTTCTTCAAATTGGTTTAGTGTCCAATCCACCTGTGCTTTCATAAACTTATTCACCACTTCATTTTTACGTTCCTCGCAACTAATCAACCAGTTGTTATACGACTCATAGTTGGGGTTCACTCGTTTGTCCCTTTTAAATCGGTCCGCATTTGTATCCCACTCATTTTCAAAGGCGGACAATTTTAAATCAATGTATTTTAGTTTACCTCTTTTAGTGATGCGTAAACAAACAGGGTTACTCCCATCTTTTCTTTTGTTACTCGTGTGGAGTACAATACGAAACTTTGCCATAATCTTCTTTCTTTTTTTAATTAATAATACAGTTCTCTATGAGTGCAACGTAAAAATTCAATCCACGATTAAATTTTTGACGAGTAAAATTAACCTATTAAGATTTATTAACAATGAACACACGGAAAGTTTCTTTCAATATACGTCAACCCCATACTAATAATGAGAAATGTAGTAGCAAGATATATTCCTATTTTGTATCTATCTTCGATTAAAGTTTGATTAAAGTTTTAGGGTAAAATAATCCTATTCCATACAAAAGACGATAGACTAAATACAAATAGCCGAACAGAACAAAAGCCTTAAGCAATTAAAGTATTGTTTAGAAACAATTCTAAATAGCAGTAAGTAAAGCCATCATAAAACACTAATAATAAAGACCATACAAAACATACCATAGAATACAACAAATAAAAAGCAATCAATTTATTTGCAGATTAAAAATAAAGCACTACCTTTGCACTCGCAATTCGGGGTGTAGCTCAGCCCGGTTAGAGTACGCGTCTGGGGGGCGTGTGGTCGCTGGTTCGAATCCAGTCACCCCGACTGGTGAAAATGAAGGAGTTAAGTGATAAACTTAGCTCCTTTTTCTTTTATATATGACACATTTATGACACAAATCAAGATGTTTCCCATCATTATATCACTTCGATTAAGAAACAAAAATAAAATAGCTGGGGATTATTTATTTTTCTTTATTTAGGTTTACCATAGTTTTATTCAACATATAACATACTTTCGTAGCATATTGAATAAAACAATTTAATATGATTTACGGATACATTAGAGTAAGCAGTGACAAACAGACTGTAGAAAACCAACGTTTCGAAATTAATAATTTCTGCGAACGTGAAAATTTAAAAATTGATGGTTGGATAGAAGAAACCATCAGCGGTACAAAATCCTATAGCAAAAGAGAGTTAGGTAAACTACTCAAGCAAATCCAAAAGGACGATCTTATAATTTGTGCAGAACTTTCACGCTTAGGAAGAAATCTTTTTATGATAATGGAAATTCTTAACCTTTGCATGAGTAAAGAATGTAGGGTCTGGACAATCAAAGACAATTATCGTTTAGGCGAGGATATTCAAAGCAAAGTATTAGCATTTGCCTTTGGCTTATCGGCAGAAATTGAACGTAATCTAATTAGCCAACGCACCAAAGAAGCATTATTACGAAAAAAAGCAGAGGGTGTAATCTTAGGCCGTCCAAAAGGAAAGAAAAGCTCTCCTGAAAAATACAAATTATATAAAAAAAGGAACTTGATTCAGGAACTTTTAAATGCAAATATATCTAAGCGGAAAATTGCTGTAATATGTAAAGTTGATAGAAATACATTAGCACGCTATATCAAAACCTTTTTGGTAGAAACATAACGAGCGTTTTAGTGCAGCAACAGGCTGTGGAGTGTAGATTCGCTTCTTCTGATTCATGGGTGATACTTTCACCTATTGAGCAAAGTATCAAACAAAAAATAGATACTATAGGTACTCCACTCAAAGACTGGAATATTAACATATATCGTGGAGTCCTTACTGGATATAATGACGCTTTCATTATATCTACAGAGAAGAGAAATGAGATATTGGCAAATTGTCAAACGGAAGACGAACGTACCAGAACAGCTGAATTAATACGACCGATTTTAAGAGGACGTGATATAAAGCGATATAGTTACGACTGGGCGAATTTGTGGCTAATTAATACTCATAACGGCATAAAAGGTAAAATACCTCGCATTCAAATAGAGAATTATCCAGCTATAAAGGCTCATCTAGACCAATATTGGGAGAAAATCTCTACAAGAGCTGATAAAGGTGATACTCCTTACAATCTGCGTAATTGCGCATATATGGAGGATTTTTCTAAGCCAAAAATAGTATGGGGTGAAATCTCTGATAAATCAAAATTTGCTTTTGACTTTTTAGGTGAATATATACCAGAAGCTACTACATTTTATCTTAATGGAGAATATATAGAATATTTATTAACAGCCTTAAACTCATCTGTTTCAGAATGGTTGTTCTCTAAAACAGGAACAACTACAGGTGTTGGTACAATTCGATGGAAAAAATATACAATAGAACAATTAATTGTAGCAAAACCCAACTATGAGCAACAGAAAGAACACCTTGCCGCCTTTGAAAATTTAAAGGCTGGCAAGATGTCTATCTCTGATTTTAAAGATTTTAGCAATAAATTGATGTACAAGATTTATGAATTAACTAATGAAGAAATACGTGCTATAGAGAATTTATATAATTAATTTCGTCTTGTGTTAAGCCATATAAATTATATACGATATATTCAATTTCCGTATAATTATTATTATCGATTAACCGTTCAATTTGAGCCAGCTCCTTATTCTCGATTTTTAATTGTGGAATAGGAAGCTGCTCAATAAACATTGGTTTATATTCAAAATATCCCCCATTACGAGTAACTCCAAGTAGCTTAATATAAAAATCTGCTATTTTGGAATTAAGAATAGCCAATAAATATTTACTTGCTGGAACAATCATGGAAGATGGTGCGTTAATAAAACTATTATTTTCTACTAAAGCATAATTAGGAGTCAAGTTCAGATTTCCCCATACGATTTTTGGCTTAGAAAAATCCTCCCAATAGCTGATACTATCTTGAATTTCAAACCACTTGTTATTAGTCTTTTTACGAGCCTTAATTTTTTCACCATTAACGATATAGGCCTTTCCAGTCTGTTCAAGCTTTTCAATACCAAATGTCAAAAGATACTGTTTAACCGCTGGATACATTTCTATGTCATAGTGGCGGGAAGGGAAAGTCGCAATAAGATATAAACCAGCCCAATTATAAGCATAACGTTTAATATCACGTCCTCTTAAAATCGGTCGTATTAATTCAGCTGTTCTGGTACGTTCGTCTTCTGTTTGACAATTTGCCAATATTTCATTACGCTTGTCGGTAGTGATAACAAACGCTTCATTAAAGCCTGTTTTTATTCCGTAGTTAATTCGAATATCCCAATCTTTAAGTGGAGTGCCAACTGCTTCTATTTTACGCTTAATACTTTGTTCAATCGCAGATAATATAATCCAGCTATCATTCTCAGCGAAGTTATACTCCACAGCCTGTTGCTGCACTAAAACGCTCAGTTTATTTAGGTCATCTGTATTAGAAATAATACAAGCTAATGTATTTTGAGTATAACTTTCCTTTTTTGCTATCAAAATATTAGTTTCAACAGTTGCTGCATCAAATATCTTTATCCCTGCAAAATCAATTAACAAAACAGGATTTGTTTTTGCAATAAAATATTGGCGTAATTCTTTTCCATATCCGGCTCTCATCCACTTATTGGAAGTAATATAACATAGGCAACCATTGGGCTTAAGCAAATTCATCCCTTGCTCGTAGAATAAACAATAAATATCTCCAGTACGAACATAAGTTTTATACTTCATTCGTTCTAAGACATCAGCATCCGTACCCATAGATTGCAGTTGAATATAAGGAGGGTTGCCAATAACACAATCAAATCCTATAAAATTTCCATCCGCATCCAATACTTCTGGAAACTCTATACGCCATTCAAAAGCCCCCAAATAAATCTTGTTGGAATTGATTTCCTCAAAATAACTTTCAAGTTCTGCTATTTCCTTTTAACAGCATCCACTCGTTTCTGCCAATCCTTTTGTTCTTTTTTACTCATTTCAAACAGCTGAGGCGCAAGCAAATTCACCAGTTCTGCCCTACGCTTATTTAATCTGAGTTTTTTAGGGTCTTTTGCTCCGATTTCAGTGGTAAGCTTAGATTTAATTTCTGCTATTATTGAATCCAGCTCCCACTTTTCAGCTTTATCTTGAGCATTCTTATACTTGTTCACAGCATTTCTATATTGGCCAATAGAAATACCAGTTTCTTTTAATACAGACTTAATGCTATCCGTTAAATCAAAACGATGCAAAAGAGAGTTTCCGCATTTGATATTTATATCAATATTGGGTAAGGTTTCCAATTGTTTATAATCACTCTCTGCTGTATAGTAAGCATTTTTAAGCAATTCAATCCACAAACGTAACCTACATATTTTCACAGAGTTTGGATTAATATCTACGCCAAACAAACAATTCTCAATAATTATCTTTTTCTCTTTGAACAATGTTTCTTGAATGCGTCGGCTTTCCTCATTCAATGGATTATACTCAAACAAATTGTTTTCTGCATCCGTTACAATCAGTTCATCGTTTTCGATAGACAGTGTGTAATCTGATTTTTTAATACGTTTACCTTCGGAATCCACTAAAATTCCTAGTTCATATTTCAAACGTATTAACTCGTTTAAAGCAGATACCAAAAAGTGCCCTGACCCCACAGCCGGATCACAAATTGTGAT
>ENA-OQJI01000019-OQJI01000019.1-human-gut-metagenome-genome-assembly--contig:-NODE-19-length-41001-cov-1.694965_pt1 | contig 41001 bp, 49 predicted proteins | sample MGYA00242602_ERZ504768 | MGnify/ENA primary metagenome ERZ504768 (study PRJEB26092, sample SAMD00036368) | human gut metagenome | host: Homo sapiens | study: EMG produced TPA metagenomics assembly of...
CTCCTGGTAGTTTACTTTTTCTTTTGCCATAATCATTGTTGTTTAAGGGTTACGGCGCAAAGGTAGGTTTAGGGAACATGCGTGTCAAGGCGGAAAATAGAATGGTTACCTGATAAGTTGACAAAAACGTCCTGTTGTTTTATTTAAAACCCCGGCATATCTTATTTTAAAATAGAAATCAAACTAGAATTTAAGATTTCTCAATCTAATTTCAGCTTCAGACAGCCCATTCAAAAACTATCATTATGCTATAAGAAAAATGTTACCTATATCAAACATACTATTATTCACACCACATTTACAGACAGATATTCGTATATAATTAAGAATACCTTTCATCGCAAACTTGCTTACATGTATAAGAATAACAAATCTATAATAAATATGATATCCCCTATTGATTTTACGATTGTAGAGAAGTTTAAATTTCATTTTGACAAAAAGTAAATTTTATATCATGACCATTCAAATGTATATCCCCTATTAAAATCACATCATAAGATTAACATTAAAGCCATTTTCTCATCCGAATATCCATTTTGAATATTTCGGAGCAAACTTGTAACAAGCAGAAACAAATACCCAGCAAATAACAAAAACAATAACGGCTGTAACAGGAATACGTAAAAATACCGGAATCGCTAAGGCATCAGCTATAGCATATCCAAGCCCTACAATAAAATAATGTATCATATAAATTCCCAGGCCGCATTTTGTAATATTCTCAAGCATAAGAATCATTCTTTTTGACTTTACTCTGACTTTACGTATAACAAGAAAAAATGCTAATGTCATTAAAGCGACATTAGGAGAACAGTATAAAAAGAATAATTCCATTTCCTGCTCCGAACATTCCGGATTAGCTGTCATCGTTTTAAAGCCTATATATGTAGCAATATATCCTATAGCGAACACAGGTAAGCTTAAAATAATTGTCTTACACCATTTCCATTCCTGTACATCATTGACAAGATAATTTCCAAGTAGCAAATACCCGTTGAATCCTGCAAAATAATAAAGTGTACCAAATGTATTCCAAGCACTAACACCTAAAAGGTTGGGCGAAAAAAAAGAATAAGCATAAGGTAAGAAAAGAGAAAAAGACCAAAACATCAAAAAAATCTTTTTCTGCCTAACCGTTGCCTGTTCCACCCCAAAAGAGAAGAACGGCATATATAGATAAAGCCTATCAACATATATAAATACCACATCGGTACTGTATAAACATTGAATTGGAAAGGAATAAGAGCTATATTTTTGATTGCATCACTGAAAGATTGCGACGCGTCAATTGGTGCGTAAGCAAATACATCGGACATCGTACTTTGCGGCAAGCCTAGAACTCCGGTTAGCCATGGAAAAAGATTGTATAAAACAGACCACAAAAGAAATGGAACAGCTATTCTGAGAAGTCTTTTCTTATAAAAGTCTTCAAAAGACATTTTTACAGGCAACAACAGTATACCTGTAATCATGACAAACAATGGCACGCATGGTCTAAGAAAAGAACCATAAATGCCTCCCCACATATTAAACTCCGGATTGGAGCGCGCCTCTGGAGAGACATTAAACGGATCAGAACAATGAATACAGATAACCATAAATATGGCACATAGCCTGAGTACATCAAGCCATACTATCCTCGGCTGTTTTGCTGGTAACTTTGGTAACATGTCTTTTATAAAACTTCAATAATTTACCACAAAACTATATTTTTGTATGATACGATACAAAATAAGTACCGCTACAACCGACCATTTCTTTAACTACTTAATATTCTTTCTCAATTTCCATAATGTAACTTGAGATATTCCGAGATACGAGGCTATGAAGCTAAGGTTTACACGCTGAAATATTTCAGGGTTTTTGGCATAAAAATCTCTGTAGCGTTCTTCTGCAGACATATATAAACGATATATAAGCCTCCTTTCCATTTCCACAAATGCCTTTTGATGCAGCAACCGAAGCCAGTTAGATATTTCAATATGCTGAAAACAGAGTTCCTCCAGATCGGAAATTTTAATATAGTAAAGCAATGAGTCTTCCAGAATCTGTACCCTTTCATTTTCATATCCTTCTGTTTTTCCGTAAAAGCTATTAGTTGAAAATATCAGTTCACCTTCTTTACTGAACCATGACGTGACCTCTTTTTCATTAATCATTATATAGGAACGAGCTATTCCTTTTTCAATTATATATACATTTTCGTCTGTAATGAGAGGCCTTATTAATATTGTTTTTTTAGGGACAGTCATTGGATGAAGATAACCAAGAAACTTAGTTAGAATTTCGTCATCAATGTTGAGTATATTTGTTATAGAAGTGATTATTTTATCCATAATTATTTTTTATTACAAAAGTAGTAATAAAGAGAATAGCGATATCAGAAACAACTCCAGTATTAGACATCAAAGAAATATTTTTCTGGAAACAGAAAGATAACAAGAAGAATATTTATAATTATATAATTCTCTATATTTGTAGTTACGTACCAAACATTAAAAAACGATATGAACATAAGGTATACAATCTTATGTATAAATTCTGTTCAGCATATATAGTTGTCGTAAGGACAACAAAAAACTGAAGAAGTAGCCCAAAGTTACGACTAACAATTAGAAGGTAAATTTATTATTCAAACGGCTCCGAAAAGGTTTATCTGGAGTTAGACAAAAACAATAAGTGTATAGAATTTTTAAGAACGTATATAACCTTTAACTGATAACATATGAAATTAAAATCATTCTTACTAGCAGCAACAGTTACAGTAACTCTTTTTTCTTGCAGAGATATACGGGAAGGAACTGCCGACTATGCCATTATCCCGTTGCCGCAGCATACCGAAGTAACGCCACAGACTGAGCCGTTTATTTTGGACAAAGGAACCGTCATTGTTACTCCCGAAAATGACAATGAAATGAAAACCATTGCCGGATTCCTGAACGCTTACATCAACGAATGTACAGGTTATACCCTCGCCACATCGACAGAGGCAATAAAAAATTACATCACGCTAAACATAGACAAAAGCATAAAAAATCCTGAAGGTTACCGACTCGCCGTAAGCGGCGACGGTATCACCATAACCGGAGGATCGCATGCCGGTGTCTTCTATGGGGTACAGACACTTCGTAAGGCTTCCCCTGTAGAGGCAAGCGACAAAATTGCTTTCCAACAGACTAACATCGAAGACTATCCCCGCTTGGCATACCGGGGCATGCATCTCGATGTAGGACGTCACTTTTTCAACGTAGAGCAAGTAAAACAGTATCTCGACCTTATGGCACTGCACAATCTGAATGTATTTCACTGGCATCTTACTGAAGATCAAGGTTGGAGAATAGAAATAAAGAAGTATCCCCTACTCACCGAAATAGGCTCCAAAAGAAAGGAATCACTGCGTACAGACGGTGTGAAAGGGACTGACGGAAAACCTTATGGCGGTTTCTATACGCAAAAGGATATTCAGGAAATTGTAAAATATGCAGCCGAAAGATACATAGAAGTTATACCCGAGATAGACCTTCCTGGACATATCAAGTCGGCACTGGCTGCCTGTCCGGAACTCGGTTGTACCGGAGGACCCTACGAAACAGCTGTAGAATATGGTGTACACAAGGATGTGTTGTGCGTAGGAAGTGACAAGACTTTGCCGTTTGTCAAAGATGTATTGACAGAAGTCATGCAACTGTTCCCTTCACACTACATTCACATTGGTGGAGACGAGTGTCCGCGCGACCGCTGGAAGGAATGTCCCAAATGTCAGGCCCTTATCAAGGCTCAAGGATGGAAAGATACCAAGCAATATGAAGCAGAGGACAAACTGCAAAGCTACTTTATGACCGAAGTGGAAAAATTTGTTGAGGAAAACGGACGGCGCATTATAGGCTGGGATGAGATTCTTGCCGGAGGAGCGACACCCAATGCTACTGTTATGGCATGGAGAAATGCGGAATATGGTGCAGAAGCGGCTAAAAAGGGATACGATGTAATCATGACTCCTTGCGGACAACTTTACTTCAGCGCAATGGATGTGCTCAATCTGCCGGGAGATAATGCCATAAGAAAAGTATATGACTTTAATCCTGTCCTCAGCGATATGACCGAGACTGATGCTGCACACATTAAAGGTATTCAAGCTTGCCTCTGGAGCGAAGACATAGAAACAATGGAGCAGATAGAGTACCGCCTGCTGCCCCGACTTGCCGCACTCGCAGAAATTACATGGAACGGTTTTGACAAGCAGAACAGAGATTATCATGAATTTGCTTTACGTATGTTCAACATCATAAAGCGATATGACAAATATGGACTGAGCTACCATAAGGGAGCATTCGAAGTAACATCCGACTACGAGAATGATACATTGAACCGTAAACTCAGCATACGACTGAATACTCTTGGAAACAGAAAGATATATTATACCTTGGATGGCAGTGAACCTACAGAAGCATCACAGCTTTATAAGGAACCGTTCACTATAAACAACAATGCCATACTTAAGGCAAAGGTTATTATGCCGGGAGAAACAGACAACAGTTTAGTGTGTGATACGATCTGTGTAAACAAAGCTACATTCTGCCCTGTAACGCTGGCCGGACAGCCGAGTCCTACCTATACTTACAAAGGAGCTTCCATACTGACCGACGGACTGACTGGAGATACACGTTACAATACTGGCCGCTGGCTGGGCTTCCTCTGCGATCTGAATGCTACAGTAGATTTAGGAAAGGAAACAGAAGTATCGAGTGCAGCATTCCGTACCGATGTAGCAATCGGATCTGCCGTAATGGACATCACAGGTATGGAAGTATGGTGTTCTGCCGACGGAAAGCATTTCACCAAAGTGGCAGAAAGTTCAAAACCTGTGTTAAAGAAAGACGATCCTGACGGTATCTATCGCCATGAACTGACATTCGACACACAACAGGCACGCTATGTCAGGATAGTTGGCAAAATCACTCCTAAACTCCCCTCATGGCACACCTGGCCAGGTGGAGATGCCTTTATTTTTGTGGATGAGATTTATGTAAACTAATGTATTGTCAGCTACTTTTCGTATCTTCGCAAACAAAAGAATAAACAATCGATTATGAGAAAAAAAAATGATTAACCTTTCGGCATCTTTGTTGGGAGTTGCAACTGTAGCCTCAACATTGTTTTCTTGCAACACCCAACAGCAGGAATCTCCTATGAAAGCAAAAGTTGAGGAGTATGCTCAAGTAGAATTGAAATCCGACCTTGTAAACAATCTGAATGACAAGGAAAAAGAGTTGGTAAAAATATTCTTTCAGGTAGGAGAAATCACCGACGATCTTTTCTGGCAGCAGACTTTTGGTGACAAGAGCCAGCTCGATACCATCACCGACAATTATGCAAAAGAGTTTGCCATGATTCACTATGGGGCTTGGGACCGTCTTGACAATAACAAACCGTTTCTGGCCGGCTATGGCGAGAAACCGGCCGTATGTAACTACTATCCGCATGACATTACAGCAGAGGAGTTCGACGCATTCGAAGACGCTAACAAGAATTCATGGTACACCGTTATCCGCAGAAACGAAGATGGTTCATTAAAAAGTGTCTGGTATCATGAAGCCTATGCCGAAGAAATAGGACGTATCTGTGCTTTACTGGAGAAAGCAGTGACATTGGCAGAAGATCCGGGGCTGAAAAACTATCTTGAGAAGCGTATCGAGGCATTCAAGACAGATGACTATCTGGAAAGCGACCTTGCATGGATGGACATGAAAGACAGCAAAATAGATTTTGTGACAGGTCCTATTGAAAGTTACGACGACAAGTTCCAGGAAACCAAAGCCTCATACGAGTCGTTTATCCTGTTGAAAGACGAAGCTAGAAGCAAAGATCTTGCAAAATTTGTAGCCATGCTTCCGGCTCTCCAGAAAGAATTGCCTTGTGCACCAGAATACAAGACATTTGTTCCGGGTACATCGTCCGACCTGAACGTATACGATGCCGTGTATTATGCAGGCGACTGCAACGCCGGCAGTAAGACGATCGCCATCAATCTGCCGAACGATGAAAGAGTACACGCACTGAAAGGTACCCGTCGTCTGCAACTGAGAAACTCCATGAAAGCAAAGTTTGATAAAATCCTTATGCCTATCGGACAACTTATCGTAACACCCGAACAGCAGAAATACCTTAACTTCGACGCATTCTTCTGGAATGTTACTTTCCACGAAGTAGCACACGGACTGGGTGTTAAGCAGACTATTAACACCAACGAAAGTGTGGATGCCGTGATGGGAACCGAAAAGACTTCATGGGAAGAAGCTAAAGCAGATATCTTAGGTCTGTTCATGGTAACCAAACTTATCGAAATGGGCGAAATCACCAATATTACAGCCGAAGATGCTATCGCTACTTATATTGCAGGCATCTTGCGTTCCGTAAGATTTGGAGCAGCTTCATCGCATGGAAAAGCCAACATGATGTGCTTCAACTATATGGAGAAAGCAGGAGCCTTCTCACGTGACACCAAAGGTCAGTATGTAATAGATTTCGGAAAGGCAAAAGAAGCCATGAACGGCTGGGCTGCGCTAATCCTCCAAACACAGGGAGACGGAAACGTAGAGTTCGCTACGAAGTACAGAGCCGAAAACGGTGGAATCACTCCTGCACTTCAGGCAGACCTCGACAAAATCAATGGTGCAGGCATACCGCGTGATATTACATTTATTCAGGGAGCAGATATTCTTTTGGGAGAAACAAAATAATTAATAAACAAATTATCGAAAAAAGCACCGTATATCTCTGGATAACGGTGCTTTTTTTTAATAAAACAGATTATCTTTATTCTTAACTTTACGTTACAGCAGAAACCATATTTACAAATCAATATCACTAACTAAAACAGTTATACTATGAAACAGATCATTTCAATCTTTGCCTTAGTCCTATGTGCCTGTTCTTCTAATAACAACATTAATCTGGCAGGACAATGGATAGAGGTTCTTCCAGAGAACGTATCTTATATTCAGGGCATGGATCTAAAAGAAGATGGCTCTGCACAGTCGATAGGTATGAGTACCCTGCTTTATCATCAGTGGAAAGTAACAGACAAAAAATTGATATTGAATGGAGAAAGTAATAGCCAAACAATTCACTTTTCCGATACGATGAATATAGTCAGATGTAATAAAGATACTCTTGTTGTAGAAAGAAGAAAAAGGAATATTGTATTTGTAAAGAATAGTAATCATTCAGAAACTGTGAAGAACGAACCAACAAGAAAAGCATACGATGGATTTGTATGGAAGAAAATCTCTGGTGCCGGCCTTACATTATGGGTGCAGGAGAATGAAAATATCCGGCTTATAGCCGACCCGTCTTTACCAGGCATATCGATGGTAAGAAAAGGTGACAAAGCACCGCATATGCTTATTCAGGTTTTTCATCTGCCAAATAAAGATATAAATGATGTCATCAGAACTTTAGAAAAATCGGAGAACTGGGATAAACGACAGACATGTAAATTTGAAGAAATAAAGTCCCAGAGAAAAGGAGTCAGAAAATTTATTATGGTTCCTGATGGCGATTATGCTACAGAAGTTAAAGCACAGATGCAGTCTGAACCCGTTCCAGCTCCTTGTAACGGATGGGGTGTAGGCAACAGTGGACAAAGATATTTTGAAATACACAATAGCAATCCCGATAAAGCGATTTTCATTGAGATAGGTCAAGACGCCCCGCTGTTCGACGAAAACAGCATCATATTTTCTAATGCACAATAAAAAATATTTGCCTAATAATAACACAAGCTATGGAAACCAAAAGACTAATACTGCGTCGATGGAACGAAAATGATGCAGAAGCACTTTACAAATATGCTCAAAACCCGAATATCGGTCCTATAGCAGGATGGCCGCCACACACATCTGTGAAGATAGCAGAAATGTTATCCGCAACATTCTCTCTGCCCCTGAAACATACGCTGTGGTATTGAAAGAAACTCAAGAACCCATAGGAAGTGTGGGTATCATGTTTGGCGACAGTGTACACAGTGCAGACATGCAGGAAGGCGATGCAGAAATAGGCTATTGGATAGGAGTTCCTTATTGGGGAAAAGGTCTGATACCGGAAGCCGTACATCGCCTGTTAGAACATTGTTTTGAAGACTTGGGAATTAAAAGAGTATGGTGCGGATATTACGATGGGAATTTCAAATCGCGCCGGGTAATGGACAAATGCGGATTTAAATTCCATCATACAGAACAAGGAAAACCATCCCCATTAGGAGATGTACGGACAGAACATTTCACACTCTTGACTATAGACGAGTGGAAAAATAGAAAGACATGTAAATAAAAACGACTTCCAGAATTACTGAATCTTCGTTTTATCAGGCCTAATATAAATAAGATATCCAATATATCCTTGTATACAACTGACACATACGCTGGTAATCCCAATTATCAAGTCATCAGACAGATTAAATAATCTCAATACATAAGAAAACAATACATAAATTACAGCACCTGCTAACACAAAAAGAATGAATTTCAGCATATTACATATTATTGCTTAATAATAAATCCAACAAATGCATGAATTACAGCGAGCTGTTACAGCACATACTGCGCCAGTACTCGCTGTATCTCTATAATGTTCGAATCCTTACCAAAGTTCTGTTCCAAAGGTTCTTCACATCCCCTTATCCAGATTTTCATTTCGGCATCCATATCAAATGTACCGGCAGTTTCTATCGAAAAACGTTCTATGGAACGATAGGGTACAGACAAATATTCTCTTTTCTTACCCGTCACTCCCTGAACATCCTGAATGATCAGACGCTTATTGGTAAATACCCACTTGTCCCTTATCAGCTTATAAGCCCTTTCAATACGTTCTCCCTCGCAAAGCAATGCGCCAAACTCTTTTTGTAAACTGGCAATATCCATTTCGGAAACATTTCCGAAAATAGTATTCATGATTCCCATATTAATTTTATTTTTTGTTTTCAAATCTTATTCAGTCGAAAGATAAACAGAAAAAAGCAGACAACCAACAGTTTTCAGCTTGTTTTATTCGTCATCGCTTCATCAGTATATCATAAAAGGTCTTGGGTAGGATGATGTTCGGCACGTCGAGTGCATCGGTAAACAGTGGGGCGATTTCTTTGTCCTTGAATCCTGCTATTCCACAGCCTATCCGAGTTACCCAGAATTTATTTTCCGGATGTACTTTGGCGTATGCTACAAAATCTTTTACATAGGGACGGATGGTTTCTACTCCTCCCTGCATGGTAGGTATGGCATAACATTGTCCGGTCATTCCAACGCCTGTCCCCCACTTCGCACCGAATCGTTCATAGGCCAGTCGTGCTGCTCCACCACCGTGATGTCCTGCCAGATTAGAACCGAAGACAAATACCTCACCCGGTTTCAGCGAGGAAATCCGGTCGGGGGTATATTCTCTGGTTTTTGCCGGAATGTATCCGGCTATATATTTTGCGTAACATGAGGCATAAGCTCCGTCTGCCAACTGCTTCAGCAGACTGAGAAATTCTTCAGGCAATAAAGAAAGTACCTTGTCCACTATAAACGAGGGAATTTCCTGATAGTATGCTTCGGCCACTGCCCCCGTGATGCAGGCAAGTGTATCGCTGTCACCGCCCATGGAAACTGCCATGCGGAGGGCACTCTCCATGTCCTTGCTTTCGAGAAAAGCAATCAGTGCCTGCGGAACCGTGCCTTGGCAACTCGAATCCCAACGGTAGGTTTGATGCAAATGTTCCCAGCTTTCATTCAGGTTGTAACCGAAGCGTTTTTCGATATATTGTTTGATTTCTTCTTTTCCGCTGCCGGTACGTGCCAGATAGATGACTGCCGCTACTGCCTGCGCACCTTTTATTCCCTCGGGATGATTGTGTGTGATAGAAGCCGAAATGCCGGCCACTCTCTCGGTTTCTTCTAACGTATCAGACAGCCAGCCTATGGATGAAACTCGCATGGCAGAGCCGTTTCCCCAGGAATTGTAAGGACACCGACGTACTGCCGGCTTTCCGGTTGTGTCGTCTGTCAGGCTTTGAGGATGAAAAAGCCACAGACGGAACTTACCTCCGTAACCACCCATCGGACAAGGATAAGCGTTGGCTACTTTTACCATACACTCTTCCAGTAGCTGATGCGGGTAAGCCGTTTCGCCTGCCGCCTTGCACTTCATCGCCCAATCGGCTACTGCCATGGTCATAACGGTATCATCTGTATAATTACTGGAAGGAGAAAACATCGGAAAATTGTAATCGCGGGTATTGTGAAACTCGTACACGGAACCCACTACATCACCTATAACTGCACCTAACATAGCATGATATTTTAAAGATTATACAAATGTAAAGAATTTTTCTTCCAGTCAGACAAATAATACGCACTATTTATCACGAGATATTGCCAAGAAAGGTTCTCACACTATTTATAATTCTTAAAATTTATGTTAATATCACATTTCAGGTATCTACTCAGACGCGATATTGCTTTACTTTGTACTTCAAACAAGAGTGCACTTAAACAAGATCCGAACGCCTGCCATATCCAGACAGACTCAGGATGTAATCACTAAATTGAAAAGAATGGACTTAACAAACAAACTCTATAAGGTATTTTTAATTGCTGGAAGTGAACCGCTGGGCACGGCGGGCATGCAGGCCGACATCAAATCCATATCGGCATGTGGAGGATATGCTGCCGGAGCAATTACCTGCATAGTCGATGAAGATACAATAAAGGTAAAAAGTATTCAGACCATCCCTGTTGAGATGGTTGTCAGCCAGACTTATTCGTTTCTGGAAGACGTAGGGGCCGACTGCATCAAGACGGGTATGCTATACTCTCAGGAGTTGGTAACGGCTATCGGGGATGTGGTGAAAAAACAGTCTATACCGATCGTGGTAGACCCCGTGATGGTTTCTTCTGCCGGCGACAAGCTGCTGCAGGACGATGCAATCCAGGCCTACAAGGATTGTCTTTTCCCCTATTCTACCATCATCACGCCCAACCGGAGAGAAGCCGACCTGCTACTGGGAAAGAGCCTGACCAAAGATAACATGAAGGAGTATATTCCCGAACTAAGCAAGTGGGGAAACTGTGTCATCGTCAAATCCATAGAAGACGGAGATTACCTGATTGATGTATTTTACAACCCGATCAGCAAGTGCTTCAAGCTGTACAAGAAGGCACGCATACAAACCAAGAACGTAAACGGCACGGGAGATACGTTTGCTTCTTCCATCGCAACTTATCTGGCAAGGGGATACGACATGAATACGGCTGTCGACAAGGCAGAGAATTTCATCTACAATGCGATTCTCTACGGATCGAATGTCAAGTTCGGCTCCGGATATGGTCCGGTCTATCCGTTTTACGAAAATTTAAGCAACTTCCTGAAAGAAGATATCCAGTATGCAGCAGCCATACAGGTAGAACAATATATTCTCTGAAAGACAGCAAAGCAGACAAAAAATATTCGCATAAAAATTATAATACCCCTTACTTTTCAACTATTTTCAAAAGTAAGGGGTATTTTTTATCTAGCCTGATTTATTTCAGAAGGACTTCTTCGATTCCTTTCTCCAAGACTTCCTGTGGCAAAGCACCTTGTGAAACTTGTGGCGTATCTCCCAATGGGATGAATACGAGAGTAGGCAGACTTGTAATGCCGAAGGCTGCTGCAAGCTCACGCTCCTTATCGGTATTGACCTTGTAAATTACAATCTTATCCTTATATTTTTCTGCCAGCTTCTCCAGTACGGGGGACAGCCTGCGGCAAGGTCCGCACCAGTCGGCGTAAAAATCGATGATGGCTGGTTTGCTTCCCTCATAGACCCATTTGTCTGGATTCTTCTTATAGTCGTATACCTTTTCTATAAACTCCGACTGGTTGATGTGAATAACTTTACCTGTCTGTCCATAAACCAGACTGCCTGTCATAAAAACAGATACAATCAGCAATAATATCTTTTTCATATCAATTTTCTTTTATGTAACATTTATTTACCACTCAACAGTACATTCTGAATAGCTTCTACCAGTGTTTTCTTAGGAAGTGCTCCCTGTGCCATCTGCGGTGCATCCGTCAACGGGACGAAAAGCAAGGTAGGTACGCTTCTGATTCTGAAAAGAGCTGCAAGTTCTTCTTCCTCGTCTACGTTTACCTTATATACGTCTACCCGACCGGCATATTCTTCGGCAATTTCATCCAATATGGGAGCCAGCATCTTGCATGGACCGCACCAGGTAGCGTAGAAATCGATTATTGCGGGACGTTCACCCAAAAACTTCCATTCGGGATTTACTTCATAGTTTGCTACTTTATTCAGGAAATCGGCTTTTGTAAGGTTTACTGCTTTCATATTCTTTTATCTTTATGGTTTATACTTTACTATCGGAACAAATTCTTCTCATTTTCAATGATCAGGTATTTGTTTCTGATGCAAAAATACAATCTGCCTGAAAGGTTTACAACAACTTTTTTCTATCTTTGTATAGATAAAATCTATTGATGTATGACTTTACAGCAAATGGAATATATAGTAGCGCTGGACAAGTATCGTCACTTTGTGCTGGCTGCCGAGGCTTGTGGTGTGACTCAGCCTACTCTGAGTGCCATGATTCAGAAACTGGAAGAAGAGTTGGATGTGAAAATATTCAGCAGGGACCGGAAGAATATTTCTCCTACTGCCATCGGAGAAAAAATAATAAGGCAGGCAAGAATAGCCTTGAACGAAACCCAGAGAATCAGAGAGGTGGTAGCTGATGAAAGCAGCAGCATGAACGGCAGTCTGCGTATCGGCATCCTGCCAACCATCGCTCCCTATCTTGTTCCCGACTTTATCTATCATTTCAGAAATACATATCCCAATGTGAATCTTTCCATCGACGAAAAGGAGAACAAATCGCTGGTTCAGGATCTCAGATTCGGGAATCTGGACATTGCCATCACCACGCCTCCCGAAGCGCAGGCCAACATTCTGGAGATTCCGGTATATGTGGAAAAGTTTGTTGCCTACTTCTCGGAAAGATGCAGTAAAGCACGGCAGATAATCGCAAACGGCAATCTGCCACCGGAACACATGTGGATTCTGAAAGAGGGACACTGCCTTCCCAACAGTGGCATAAATTTCTGTAAAAACAAAGATATAGGTAACCATATCTATGAGGCGGGAAGTATTGATACGCTCATAAAAATAGTAGATAAAAACGGTGGATACACCATTATTCCGGAACTGCATATCAGTACATTGAATGAAGAACAGAAAAAGAACATACAAACTCTCGATGTCAATCCGCCTGCACAAAGAAATGTCTCAATTCTTATAAAGGACGATTTTATAAGGGAGAGGATGGTAAATGCCGTACTCGACACCATAAAGGCAATCATACCTGCACACATGATGGACGAACGTTTCAACAGGCTTTCCATCAAACTGAGATAAACAGTCCGTTCCACCTAGGAAAATAAAACGGGGGAAACCAAACTTCTGCTCTCATGACAGAAGCTACGGTTTCCCCCATAAATAGTTATTTAAAGAAACAAGAGAGCATCTTTATTTATCACAGCATCCTCCGCAAGAGCATTTGGGAAGTTCCTGCTTTTGATTTCTGTGAGATAGAAACGGGCAAAGGCGTCTTTAATCTCATCGCGCACACGACGGAATTCGGCATCTATAAACTCCGGTGTCCCTACAGCATGCGAAGGATCGTCGAAACCAATGTGAAGGCGTCTGCCTACTTTTTCCGTAAAGGCAGGGCAACTCTCATTGGCTCCTCCACATACGGTTATTACATAATCCCAGGCCTGGTCAAGATAAGTATCTACATGAGTGGGAATGTGACTGCTAATATCGATACCTGCTTCTTTCATCACTTCCACAGCCTTGGCATTGACACAAGCTGCGGGGTGAGTTCCTCCCGAATAAACTTCAAGAGAAGCATCGAACGATTGCAAAAAAGCCGTGCGCCATCTGGCTCCGGCAACTGTTTCCTGTGCAAAGAATCAATATTTTCATAGAATACATGAATCTGATTATTACAGAATTAGATTAAACAAATATCCTGAAAGGATAATAAACAATGCGACTGTACCGAAAAAAATGCCGATAAGACGCCAGGTCATGACCTTCTTGAGTAATGTGGCTTCCGGCAAAGACAGACCGACAACTGCCATCATGAATGCAATGGCTGTTCCCATAGGAATACCCTTTGCAACAAATACCTGGATAACCGGTACAATACCGGCGGCATTGGCATACATCGGAACCGCAAAAATTACAGAAAGCGGCACAGCCAGCCAGTTGTCTTTTGAAAGGTAGGCTTCAAAAAATCCTTCCGGCACAAAACCGTGCATAAAGGCTCCGATACCGATACCTATCAGTATATATATCAGTACTCCTCTTACTATACGCCAGGCATCGCGGACGATAGACGGAAGCCGTTTGAAGAAAGAGATATGTTCTTTCTCCACTCGTCTGCCTGAGCAGAAGAGTCTGCCTGGATCTGGCGGACCCAGTCGCTCAGATAAGGTGACAGATTCATCTTTCCCAAAACAAATCCTCCGATCACTCCGAGCAGTATGCCGCTGATAACATATATAAGTGTCACTTTCAGTCCGAATGAACCGAGAAACATTGCCACAGCAACTTCGTTCACAAGCGGAGAAGTTATCAGAAATGCAAATGTAACTCCAAGTGGAATACCCCCTTTCACAAATCCGATAAACAACGGAATGGATGAACACGAACAGAACGGAGTGATGGCTCCGAATAAAGAAGCCAGTAAATACTGCAACCCATACATTTTATGAGTAACCAGATAATTACGCAGCCGTTCAATGGGGAAATAGGCGTTGATGATGCCCATCAGCACACTGATGAAAAACAGCAGAATAAGAATCTTGACAGTATCGTAAAAGAAGAAATTGACTGCTATTCCCAGTGAGGTCTCTACACTTAGTCCGAAGATGTCGTAAACCAGCCAGTCGGCAAATCGTTGTATCATATATTTACTATCAAATACCTAACAGTCTTTTCACATCACTTTCCGAAGGAACCTGCCCTTTCATCTTCACTTCACCGTCTACTACTACAGCAGGAGTGGTCATGATATTATAACTCATCATTTCCATAATATCGTCCACCTTTGTAAGCTTCACGTCTAAATTGTTCTCTTTTATTACCTTTTCTATCACCTGAAAGGTTGTTTTGCACTTGGCACAACCCGGTCCTAAAACTTTTACTTCCATTGTTCTAAATGTTTTTTAAATGATTATTTATGATAAATACATGATATAGCAATAATACATGCCAATAATGACAAAAAGCACTCCTACCACCAGATTCAGCCATCTCTGTATGACCTGCATCTTTCCGTAAAAAGTACCCAGACGCTGCACACTGAACGCCAGTACCCATGCTACAAGCAGTACCGGAATAGCAGTTGCTACAGCAAAAACCACAGGCAAAACATAGCCGGCAGTTGCAGTAGCCGACATCGGAATCAGCATTCCAAAGTAAAACACCCCACTGGTAGGACAAAAGGCAAGAGCAAACAGAATGCCTATCAACAAAGCACCCCACCCTCCTTTTTGGGCCAAGCCTTCGGCATTTCCACTAAACCCAAACTGAGGAAGGTTCAGTCTGCTTCCGAAAAGCATGAACAGTCCGATGAGCAACAACAGCGGTCCTAACAGCCATTCACCGTATGTACCTATTGTCTTTTGAATCCCGAACATGCTGGATCCCTCCTTCAGTACAGTAATCAATATAGTTCCCAGTAAGGTATAGGCAACAATACGCCCCAGCGTATAAAGCAAGCCGTTACGGAAAATCTGTCTGCGATTTTCAATATCTTTTCCGATAAAACCGATAGCAGCTATATTTGTTGCTAACGGACAAGGTGAAAGGGCTGTAAGCAGACCTAATAAAAAGGCTGTCAGCAGGGGTGTCGTACTATTATCCAATAATGTCTGTAGCCAGTCCATAATGAAATCAGTTTATCATTTCATTAATTTTATCCACTAATCCTTTCTTAAATTCTCCCGGAGATTTACGGGCATTCGAAAAAGCAAATTCAGTCATGTTTTCGGCTTTTTCCTGTCCGTTTTTATGACTGACAATATAAAGAGAAGACCATGTTACCTGATATTTCTCGGCTATTGCCTCATTTTCCGGTTTCGAGATGTCTATAATTCTGAAACTCAATGTACCGTCTGCCAGTCTGTCTGCAAAAGCACTGTCAATTGCTGCCCTTGCATTTTTTCGATTGCAATGCAGGTAGCACAGCGTTGCTTGCTGTGGAAACAAAGAACTTCTACACCATCTGGACGAACTGCCGTTTCTTTTTCTGCCGGCAAAACGGTTCCTTCAGTCTTGGATTTCATCCCGCAAGCAACAAAAACAAAGCATGCAGCTAATAAAAATAAAATCTTTTTCATATTTACATATACTTAAAGTTAGTCTTTCGTAGAATAACGAACAATAAATAGAAAAAAAGAGCCGGCTTAGCCGCAACAGCTCTCTTTCTTGCACACCTGTTGTCCGAAGAAACCGGCAAACATTTTCTGCGCCAGTGCCCAGTTCTCCTTATTAATGCAATATTTCACTTTAGGAGCCTCTATTTCTCCTTGAATCAGACCTGCTTCTTTCAGCTCCTTGAGATGTTGTGAAACTGTAGCTTTTGCTATAGGCAGTTCTTCGTGAATATCACCAAAAAAACAGGTTTCTTGGCGGAGCAGAAACTGCAAGATGGCCATACGCGCAGGATGTCCCATCGCTTTGGCAAAACGGGCTATCTGTTCTTGTTCGTCTGTATATTTCTTATCAGCCATAGAATATTTATTATTTGTTGTTCGCAAAACTACGAATAAAATAATTATCCTGCAAATTCTTTCTGAATTTTAACTGTAGGGATATTGCACAACGAGTGCTTTACCATTATACTTCTTCCCTCGCATACATGCAGTAAAGAGCATAAAAGTAAACAATAAAATATAGTTTGAAATAAGATATGACTTCCAGAATGAGAAGCCAGAGAAAAGAAAATCAACGGAAGGTTATCCACTTGTTGCTCATGAAGTTGATTGCACCGTACACAAAAAGTCCAAGGAACTGAGCAAGATATTCATTACACCCGCAAATTTCGACAAGAAACAAAAGAAACAGGAACTGCGCTGCATACGCTACCGCAAAAGCACAGGCAAAAAACAAGATTTCATGCCAGATGGTATTCTTTTTCCGATCGGCATCAAAAGGGAAAATCCAGAATTTACACCATATAAAGTTATGAATCTGCGCCACTACATAAGCCACTACATTGGCTATCATGTAATGTTCACCCTCTATATGCATGAGCAATCCTACAATCAGTGCAGTTATCAGGGCGTTCAATGTACCTACTATGGCAAAACGTAGAATACGGACAGACTCTCTCATCAAAAATAATCGGGAAAAGGCATAAAAAGATTTCGAGGCAAAGCAAGTACAGTCGTCGCGACTATCTTGCCTTGCTCGAAATTATAATATCTGAAAATAACTTTATTTTATTCTTTTATTTCAACTTTCAAGTTAAGCTCGTCGAGCTGTTTCTGATCGAGATAACCCGGTGCATCCAACATGACATCGCGTCCGGAATTGTTTTTCGGGAAAGCAATACAGTCGCGGATAGAATCGAGTCCGGCAAACAGCGAAACCCAACGATCGAGTCCGTATGCCAAACCACCGTGAGGAGGCGCACCAAACTTGAAGGCGTTCATCAGGAAGCCAAACTGTTCCTGAGCCTTTTCGGGAGTGAATCCCAAAATCTCAAACATCTTGGCCTGAAGCTGTGAATCGTGAATACGGATAGAACCACCACCTACTTCTACTCCATTTACTACCATATCGTAAGCGTCTGCACGGACAGCAGCCGGATTAGTATCAAGCAACGGAATATCTTCGTCCTTCGGATGAGTGAACGGATGGTGCATTGCCATCAATCGGCCTTCTTCTTCGCTCCATTCGAACATCGGGAAGTCTACTACCCACAAGCAAGCAAACTGGTTTTTGTCGCGCAAGCCCAGCTGGTTACCCATTTCCAGACGAAGTTCGCACAACTGCTTGCGAGTCTTCATGGCGTCATCACCGCTCAAAATCAGAATCAGGTCACCCGGTTTAGCACCGAAAGCTTCCTTCATCTGCTGAAGCACTTCCTGACTGTAGAACTTGTCAACGCTTGATTTCACATTACCGTCGGCTTCCACACGTGCATAAACCAATCCTTTCGCACCAATCTGCGGACGTTTTACAAATTCTGTCAGCTGATCGAGCTGCTTACGTGTATAGTGCGCTGCACCTTCGGCACAAATACCGCCGATATAAGCTGCATTATCGAATACAGAGAAACCGTAACCTTTCAGAATATCCATCAGTTCGACAAACTTCATACCGAAACGCAAATCGGGCTTGTCGCTACCATAGTATTTCATGGCATCAGCCCATGGCATGCGGATAAACGGTTCTGTCAGTTCCACGCCACGCAATTCTTTAAACAAATGCTTAGCCATACCCTCGAACATCTGGATAATGTCTTCCTGTTCTACGAAACTCATTTCACAGTCAATCTGTGTAAACTCAGGCTGACGGTCGGCACGAAGGTCTTCATCGCGGAAGCATTTTACAATCTGGAAATAACGGTCGAAACCAGAAACCATAAGTAACTGTTTCAGTGTTTGAGGCGACTGTGGAAGTGCATAGAACTGTCCCGGGTTCATACGAGAAGGAACAACGAAATCGCGTGCACCTTCAGGAGTAGAACCAATCAGCATCGGAGTTTCTACTTCGAGGAATCCCTTGCTGTCGAGATAACGGCGTACTTCCATCGTCATACGATGACGCAGTTCCAGATTTTTACGAACTGCCGTACGGCGCAAATCAAGGTAACGGTATTTCATACGGAGGTCATCGCCACCGTCAGTATTGTCTTCGATTGTAAACGGAGGAGTCAGTGCAGTATTCAGCACATTCAGTTCTGAAACAATGATTTCAATATCTCCTGTCGGAAGATTGGCATTCTTGCTTGAGCGTTCGCTAACCTGGCCTTTCACCTGTATGACAAACTCACGGCCCAAATGATTGGCACGTTCGCACAATTCTGCATTCACATCTGTATTGAACACCAACTGAGTGATGCCATAACGGTCGCGGAGATCAACAAATGTCATTCCGCCCATTTTACGTGTACGCTGTACCCATCCGGCAAGTGTCACGTTTTTACCTGCATCGGCAAGTCTTAACTCGCCGCATGTATACGTTCTGAACATATCTTTTTCTATTTATAGACACTTATAATTTGTGACAAAGGTAGCACATGTTTTTGATTTATGCAATAAATTTGCGCCTGCAAAAGAGGGAAAGGGCTGTATGGCCCTTACAAATTAGCAGTAAAAATGAATTTACATTATAACAGAGCAAACGATTTAACCCAAGGCAGCATCATGGGAACGATGTTGCGCTTTGCCGTTCCGATGATTCTGGGCAATCTGCTGCAGCAGTGCTACAACATAGCCGACACACTGATAGTAGGTCATTATCTGGGGGCAGATGCACTGGCTGCCGTAGGATCGGCTTATACGCTTATGGTATTTATCACATCGGTGTTTATCGGTCTGTGCATGGGCAGCGGCGCTGTCTTTTCGATACAATACGGAGCTAAAGATTATGAAGGTATGAAACAAAGTCTGGTTTCATCGCTGGTGCTGACAGGAGGTGTCACACTGGTGTTGAACATAATTGCACTGGCTGGTATCCATCCTATCATCCGCCTGCTTCAGACTCCCGCAGAAATAGAAGGCTGATGTTCGACTATCTGTTCATCATATTCCTGGGCATAGCAAGTACATTCATTTATAATTATTACGCATACCTGCTGCGCGCACTGGGTAATTCAATAGTACCTCTCTATTTTCTGGCAGTTTCTGTAGTATTGAATATTGTGCTCGACTTACTTTTTATTCCGATATTTCATTGGGGAGTATCAGGAGCAGCAGCGGCTACTGTCATTTCGCAAACCATAGCAGCGGCAGGACTTTGTATCTATGCATTGTATCGTTTTCCGATATTCAGACTGAAGCGTAACCAAATCCGCCTGCACCGGAAATCGGTAAAAGAAATTGCTACTTATTCGTCGCTGACGTGTATGCAACAATCCGTTATGAATTTCGGTATTCTGATGGTACAGGGACTGGTTAACAGCTTCGGGACAAGCGTCATGGCAGCTTTTGCTGTTGCGGTAAAAATTGATTCGCTTGCCTACATGCCGGTACAGGATTTCGGAAATGCCTTTTCTACATTTGTAGCACAGAACTTCGGTGCCGGACAAAAAGAACGTATCAGGCAAGGCATCCGCAGTGCTGTCAGTGTTACTACGTGGTTTTGCCTGATAATCTCGGCAGTGGTGTTCATCTTTGCCCGCCCGCTGATGCAGTTCTTTATCGATAACACGGAAACTGAAATTATCAATATCGGAGTCGAATATCTGCGGGTAGAAGGCAGCTTCTATGTAGGTATAGGTTATCTGTTTCTTTTATACGGGTTTTACCGGGCTGTACGCATGCCGGGCATGTCGGTTGTACTGACTGTTTTTTCACTGGGTACACGTGTCGTTCTGGCATATGCACTGGCAGCAATACCAGCCATAGGTGTTCACGGCATCTGGTGGTCGATTCCTGTGGGATGGATATTAGCCGACTGCTTTGGTGCATGGTATTACCATAAAGTTGTCAGGCACGGTCTTTGGAGTTCAGGATATGGCTCTGTGCAAGATACTCGGGAGCAGCGGCATAGATATACATCACACTTCCTCCTTTGATGGTATCGATAAGCGGCCGGGAAAGTTTTTGCGGAACGGCAGGACATCCGAAACTTCTTCCTAGCCTCCCCCCTGCACGAATGACGGAAGGATCGGCATAAGCAGCTCCATGTACTACGATGGCACGTTCGCGGGCGCGATCGTTTATACCTTTCTCCAGTCCGTCGAGTATCAACGAATAACCGTTCTTTCCCTGATAAGTAGAAGCCGTAAGATAGAATCCCAATGAACTTTTGTACGAGCCATATTCATTGGAGAAAGACGTTGCATATACTCCTCCGCTATTCTTTCCATGAGCTACTACCGAAGAAAAAAGCATTTTCTTTTCTTTCATATCAAATACATACAGGCGCTTTTCGGTAGAAGGTTTGGAAAAATCTATCAGAGTCAGTATTTCTTTTTTGCGCTGAGCAATCCGGTAATATCCTGTTACCGCCTGACGAAAAGCAGTGTAATTCACTTCACCCTCCAATTGCATTTCTCTAAAAAGTTCAGCACACCGGTCGGGTTTTGCCATACTTTTAACTTCAGGTACGGCAGATGCTCCCTCACCCAGTCCGGTAAAGGAATACAAAAAAAGAAACAAACAGGAAAAATACAGTTAATGATATACGCAGCATGGTCTTTCTTAAAAATAACGGCTGCAAAATTACTCATTTTATCTGTAACTATTTATTATCAGATAGTTAAAAGCAACAAGTTTTATTATTTATTCACTCTATTACGACTATCAGCGTAGCTTCGGCAGGCATATTGTCGAATATAAACTTGGAATGTGAAGTAGCATTACGCACACACATGTGCGAACGGGGAATGGTTCCCAGCGACCAGCTGTATTCTATCATTTCTGTACGGGGTACATTAACGGGTACTCCATGTATATATGCCCCGTTGGTAAACCGTGAGGCATAAGGAGCATATCCGCCCGTAGCTGAACCTCCGTCTTTCAGGAACACCATTTTTGTTTTCTTTTCCTGAAGCAGAAACATTCCCAATGGCGTTTCCTGAGCATAAGGCGGACGATGCACGCCTGTAGTAGCCGGATTCATGCTTCGTATCACCCACTCACCTTCTGACAGACGTTCTAAAGTTGCTATATTCTGATCGCCCCGGTCGACAAAAACGACATGGTGAAAAACAGTGCTGTCGGGCAAGACACGAAGATAGCGCGGCGGTACAAGATATTCTTCATCTTCCACCACCGGAGCTATACGCAGGAAACTGCCAGCCTTTCCACGGAGATATGCCAGCGAGCCGTCACGTCCATAACGTTCCGGGACAGAAGAATCTGTCGTTAGATACAGGGGAACAGACTGATATCGCTCCACGCCAAGCGTATCGGCAACCCGTCCATAAGCATTGCGTATATAACGTCGTACCAAAGGAGCCTCACTGTTTAGGTTTTTATAGTTTCGCAACACTACCCATTGTGACGTATCACGATGCATGTTTTCGATAAAGGCAAGACACTTCCGTATCGTTTCCCATTTGAAACTGCGTACGGTATCACCATAAGGATAAGTATCCTCAAGTGTATATTTATCGTAGAGCAAATCCTTGGTCAGATTGATATCAGCCGCAACGAGAAGTTCCGGAGTATGAGCCGGAAGAACCGGAAGAAGAAGACTGTCGGGAGTTAGTTCTGTTTCTTCTGACAGACGGGGCATACCGGTTTGTTGTTCGCCGCAGGCAAATAATAACAAGCAAACGGTCAACAGCAATATGGAGAAGCCTTTTTCATAGCAAGGAGGTTAATGTTCATTGTAAAAGTAATAAAAAAATTTCAAAAAAAGAATCTTTTATCTAATAAACAAACCACTTTGCCTGTTTGTTGCAATTCCTTAAAAAAACACTCCGGAGCAAACGGAAAAACATCCATTTTTCCCATCTGCTCCGGAGTACCCAGAATAGTTACAAATATGACCTTATCCCATTTTTCCTGTCAGATAAGCACGTGTACGCTCGTCTGTCGGGTTATCAAACATCTTGTCTGTACGGTCATACTCTATCAGTTCACCCATATACATAAACATCGAATAGTCGGATATACGCATAGCCTGCGACATGTTGTGGGTAACGATCAAGATAGTAACATCTTTCTTCAGACCGTCCATCAGTTCTTCTATATACTTGGTTGCAATAGGGTCCAAGGCAGAAGTAGGTTCGTCCATCAGCAGCACATCCGGTTTCAACGCAAGCGAACGGGCGATACACAAACGCTGCTGCTGCCCTCCTGAAAGGAATGTACCACGTTTGGTAAGTGAATCTTTCACTTCATCCCACAGAGCAACACTACGCAAATTACGCTCTACGATTTCATCTTTTTCCGATTTGGAAAGGCGGATTCCATTCAATAAATAGCCAGCCAGTACATTATCGTAAATATTCATGGTCGGAAACGGATTCGGACGCTGAAATACCATACCGATACGGCGACGTTCTTCCATCGGTTGCATCTGAAGCACGTTTTCGCCATTCAACAGAATTTCACCTGTCACACGAATATTTTTATAGAGTTCGTGCATACGGTTTACGGCACGCAGTAAAGTACTCTTTCCACAACCCGAAGGTCCCATGATAGCCGTAATTGTATTTTTCTGAATGTCTGCCGACACATGCTTCACAGCCATCGTACTGGATGTATATGAAATACAGACATCCTTTATTTGTAATATCGGTTCTTTTATATTTTCCATTTCTTTGCGATTCGTTTTGCTAATAAGTTCAGACATAGTACAAAAGTAAGCAGGAACAGTGAGGCTCCCCAAATCAGGCTCTGCAAATTAGGGTCATTGAAGAATTCCCAGATAAGCAAGGGAACGGCCGACATCGGCTTAGTCATATTCCAACTGATAGCAGCTCCTCCCAGTGCAGTAAACATCAGCGGAGCTGTTTCACCTACTACACGCGATATAGCCAGCAAGATACCTGTAAAGATACTTCCCAAAGCAGAAGGCAGCATTACCTGCAGCATAACACGCCAGTAACTACCTCCCAGCGCCAGTCCGGCCTCTTTCAATGTCTCCGGCAGCACTTTCATTGTTTCTTCTGTAGAACGGATGATAAGAGGCAGCATCATAATGAACAGTGCCACGCTTCCGGCTATAGCCGAATAGCCCTTCATCGGCACTACCACCCAGATATATGTAATAATACCGATAATGATAGAAGGAGTACCCTGAAGCAAGTCTGTAAGGTAACTGACAATCGTTGCAAACCAGTTTTTCCGATATTCAGACAAACAGATTCCACAGAACACACCCACTGGTATAGCAACTACGGCAGCAAGCATCAACATCAGGAAAGTACCCACAATTCCATTGGCAATACCACCCGGAATATCCTGCCCCGCCGAAACAGCCTGCATCGCCTTATATGCATTGGGAGTTGCCTCGGTAATGAATGACCATCCCAACTGTTTCCATCCTTTTATCAGCACTTCTCCCAAAATAGCAAGCAAAGGGATCGCTGTCAGTCCGGATAGCACACACACCAGCACATAAAGCAACCGATTCTTGAATATACGGATTCGAATGTTATTATCACGTACCATTTATACAAATTCTATTTTATAGATTACACATGTCTTGCCTTGCGTATCAATATTTTTCCAATCATATTGATAACAGCTGTTATAAGGAACAATAACAAACCGATGGCAATCAATGACGAAAGTTTCAGTCCGTCGGCTTCACCAAACTGATTGGCTATGATACTAGCCATCGTGTTACCTGTAGTACGCAAGGTCTCAGGCATCTGATTGGTGTTACCAATCAGCATTGTAACTGTCATCGTTTCTCCCAAAGCACGTCCGATAGCCAAAATATAAGCGGAAAAGATACCCGATCCTGCCATAGGGAAAACCACTCTCCGGATAACTTCTGCACGGGTTGCTCCCATAGCATATGCTCCTTCTTTCAAATCGGAAGGAACCATTTTGATAAACTCCGAACTCAGAGAAGCTGCATAAGGCACAATCATAATAGCCAACACAAAAGCCGCAGTAAGGATTCCCGAACCTTGCGGAGAAAGGTTTAAATGCATGAATACGTTACGCAATACATAAAATCCCCACAAGCCATAAATAATAGAAGGAATACCAGCCAGCAGATCGGTAACGGTTCCCAGCACTGCTGCAATTTTCTTTCCACGGAAATACTCACCTGTAAACAAGGCAACCGGCAAAGAGAACGGAATACACATCAGCAGAGCAAGAATTGTAGTAAGCAATGTTCCGGTAATGAACGGAAGTGCTCCGTAGCTTTCTTTTCCTGCCGTCGTTACCCAGTCGTCGGAGAAGATAAAATTCCAGAAACCAAAATGTTCGAACGCTCCGGAGGCATCGGCAGTGAGGGAATATACGATTCCCCACCGATGATAGGAATAACAACAGCCGACAGAATAAGTAAAACTCTAAAAATTTTGTCTTGCATAAAATATCAGCTTTGCAGTAATAATCTATTATTTCAGAATCGGCTGTCCCTGATAAGTAACAGTCTTAAGGTTTGCCAGACTTTGTTCAACAGCTTTCTTAGGCAGCGGAGCATAGTGTACGGTAGCAGTAGTCTGCTGTACGCTGTCGCTTAACATATATTGCATCAAATCCAATGTAGCTTTAGCCTGTGCTTCCGAACGGTCTGAATAATTCTGTTCCTTGTAAATCAGCAACCAGGTAAAACAGCTGATAGGATAAGCTCCTGCTGCATCGGCATTGGTTATAGAACAACGAGTGTCCTGAGGAATATCACCGGCAGCAGCCGAGATACTTTCTGTAGACGGAGTGATCAGCTCACCACGCTGGTTCTTTACAGCTGCATAAGGAATTTTCTGTGCGAAAGCTATTCAGAACCAATATATCCCAATGAATACGGAGTCTGTGCAATGATACCAGCTACACCCGGATTACCTTTTGCAGCCTGTCCGACAGGGAAATCCACTGTCTTACCTGAACCGAAAGTATTTTTCCAGCTTTCGCTGACTTTAGACAAATAATCGGTAAATACAAATGTTGTACCGCTACCATCCGAACGATATGCAAGAATTATCTTCTTTGCAGGCAATTTCACATCCGGATTCAGTTCCTGCAAACGTGCATCATTCCAGTCTGTTATCTTTCCAGCATAAATATCAGCAATAACATCACCCGACAAGTTCAATTTAACTACATCCGGTAAATTGTAGGCCAATACCACAGCTCCCATACATGTCGGGATGTGTACTACAGGTTCCATTTCTGACATTTCCTTATCGCTCAAGAAAGCATCACTTCCGGCAAAGTCTACGATACCATCTTTCAGGTTACGTACTCCACCACCACTACCAATGCCACCATAAGAAACTTTATTATCGTGTGTAGCACCATATCCTTCAAAGCTCATGTTATAGAAAGGTAATGGGAAAGTTGCTCCCGCACCAGTTAATTCTACAGATTCAGTTGATGATTTTTGTCCACCACATGCAGTAACGGCAATAGCCATTATACCTGCCACCAAAGGCAAATAATGTTTTTTCATTGTTTATTAATTTAATAAATTGAATTTTCTTATATTTAAAAATCTCTTTGATAATTTCATAAGGAGAAAGAAGCGTTCAGATAAGCATAATATGAATTGGGCATACTTCCTGCCTTGGGCGACCATATCCGGAAGTTAGGAGAAAGTTTTATGTATTTTCCAAGCCGGAATTCCGCTCCTACAAGTCCTGCCATACCATCATTCTCTTCATTCCATTTGTTTTTTGAAGTAAGATAGTCCCAACGACCAAAGACTCCGACTTTCTTAGACAAGTTGACCGTTGCATAGGCTGACACACCGCTCTGGTCTTGTCCGTCTGTGTAGCTGGCATTTTTCTGATAATTATATTCTGCCGCTAGAGAAAATGACTTGTGTTTATATCCGATGAAAGAAGCCAGATTTGTTATACCTTTACCTGATTCTTCCGAAGCTTCATTATAAGAACCATACAGACGGATAAAAAGATTCTTGACAGGCATCAGTGTCACTCCTGCCCCATATTGCAGACCGTCTTTTACCTGAAGTTTTTTGTAACCTTCGCCATTGGCAAGAATAACGTCTGCCGATACATAATCGTTGAAATCGTAAGCTGCCGATACAGCAAGATCGGCACTGCTTCCGAACTTATACTCATCCTGGAAAGATTTCATCACATACCGCTTACCCCAGAAGCTTTCCTGAAACTTAAACTGGGTAGTAGAAATCAAACCTGCGTGTAATGTCCACTTTTCACGTTTCCATGATATCTGGGCATTCTTAACAAAACCTATACGCTGATGATCATCAACACTTTTAGACTGTCCGAAATCGGCAACTACCTTTAACTGAAGTTCTTTCGACAAATCATACTGATATCCCAAGTACGCTCGGTCTAAATTAAAACCACGGTCATCATCACATGACCAAAGCCGGAATGGATATCAGAAAAAATCGTAATAATAGCCTTGCCTTTCGGGGTTTCTTCTTTGTTGCTATCTTCGGCATGCGCCGGCATAGCCACACATCCTAACAAGCCTGCGATAAAGGCACATCGTGTTTTTAAATTTTTCTTATTCACTATACTTCTGCTTTTTATTTCGATAGCAAAAGTACAAGGCACACGTAACTTGATTATGTCATAATTATTACAAAGATGTTACATCGTCTTCGGGGAAACGAAGTGTTTCTACCTTTTCCAGACGAGAACGCAGACGAGGCATCAAAGATTTGCGGATGCGAAGGCGCATGAAACAGTCCATATCGTACGACTGTTCCAATATCTCGGGAGATTCTTCTTTTACAATACGCATTACATCGTTCATGAAAGGATATTCAAAGGCAACCGTCACATCCTGATCTACCGTTTTTTCTATCACCGTCGCTTCGGCTATTGCTTGTGCAGCTGCTGTCCGATAGGCCACAATCAATCCACTGGTACCTAATTTAATTCCTCCGAAATAACGTACCACAATAACCAGAATATCGGTCAGTTCATTCGAATTGATTTGTCCTAAGATAGGCTTTCCGGCTGTACCTGAAGGTTCTCCATTGTCATTAGCACGAAAATCTTTCCGTTCAGCTCCAAGCATATATGCATAGCATACATGGCGTGCATCATAGTACTTTTTCTGGTACTCTTCCAAATATTGTTTTATTTCGGCAAGTGTACGCACTGGGATAGCGATGGCAATGAACTTGCTTCGTTTCTCTGTATAAACAGACTCTGACTGTCCTTCAATGGTTTTATAAGTATCTTCCAAAATAATTCGTTTTTATATCAGATTCAAGTATTTATTTATGCAATACATGTACGCGGATTCTGTTAACCAGCGACTTTCCTACAATAATCAGTGTAACGGCCGACAGCACAAGAATAATTCCTAAAATAATGCGTGGCGTAAGGCGTTCACCAAACACCAGGACACCGAAGAATAAGGCTGTAATCGGCTCCAAAGCACCTAAAATAGCCGCAGGAGTAGAACCTATATAGTGTATAGACTTAGTCATGGCGACTAAAGATATTACAGTCGGGAATAAAGCTAACCCTATCGGATTGATCCACAGCCAAGGAGTACTGATAGGATCGAGATGCGTACAGAACTTCAAACGGACAACAAATACGCTCAAGCCAAACAATAAAGCATAAAATGTAAGTTTTGCAGTAGGCATGTCTTTCAGCGACGAACGATTCACTCCTATAATATAAATAGCATACGTAAGTGAGGATATAAAGACAAGTAAAACTCCGATTAAGCTTAACGTCTTTCCACCTTCACCCTTGTACAATAAGGATATGCCAACAAAAGCCAAAGCAATAGAAACAGCTGTTATAACAGAAACTTTCTCCTTAAAGAAAACAGCCATAATAACAGCAACCAATACCGGATAAACAAACAGAATGGTAGAAGCAATGCCTGCATCCATATAATTATAACTCTGAAAAAGAGTAAGCGAGGAAAATGCAAACAGCATCCCCATAACAAGTAAAGGCAATACTTCGCTACGATGCAATGCAAACGACTGTTTCTGCACCTTCATCAGCAAAGCAAGCATCACTACACCTAGTCCGTAACGGTAAAACAATACCGAATCAGCACTTACTCCATCAGCATAAAGAGGCAGAGTAAATAGAGGATTCAGTCCATAACTGGCAGCTGCCACTGCTCCATAAACAAAACCTTTGAATGTATTACTAGCCATGAAATATCTGTTACTTTTGCAAAACCGGATGCAAAGGTACACAATTTAAGTAAAAAACATTTGGCACAATCATAAAAAAGGTCAGGACATTTTCGCTAAAATCTCCTGACCTCACTATATATCGGATTAATCTTTGCCGAAAAGAATATTTCCCAGTACAAGCTAACTGTTAAAGTTGCTATTATCACTCGCCAGTGTTGGCCGGGACTTACTGCAGCAGCATAAAAACATAAGCCAATTCTGCTTTGCAATTTTATACAGCAAAAGAAATCCCATATAAAACTAATATTATTCCATCATACACTTACTCCAGCTTATGTATCACCAGACCGGAGCGAAGCTTAGGTTCGAACCAGGTAGTCTTAGGCGGCATAATATTTCCGGTATCTGCAATGTCCATTAATTGTTTCATGGAAACCGGATAAAGTGCAAGCGCCATCTTCATTTCACCACTGTCTACCCGCTTCTTCAGTTCACCAAGTCCGCGAATACCGCCCACAAAGTCGATACGCTTATCTGAGCGCAAATCCTTGATGCCAAGAATCTCATCCAAAATCAAGTTAGAGGAAATCGTTACATCCAACACTCCGATCGGATCGTTATCGTCGTATATACCTGGCTTTGCTGTCAGACTATACCACTTACCCTCCAGATAAAGAGAGAAATTATGTAAGGCGGCCGGTCTGTAGATGTCCGTACCTTTTTCCTCCACCACAAAGTTCTTCTTCAACGCTTCAAGGAAGGCTTGCGGAGTCAGTCCGTTCAGATCCTTCACGACACGATTATAGTCGATAATAGTCAGTTGCTCTGCCGGAAAACACACTGCCATAAAGTAGTTGTATTCTTCATCACCCCGATGGTTCGGATTCTGAGCCGCCTTTTCAGCCCCTACCAGTGCTGCTGCCGCACTACGATGATGTCCGTCAGCAATGTAAAGCGAAGGCATTTCTTTGAACGCTTCTGTCACAGCTTCAATATCCTTATCGTCATCAATTACCCAGAACTGATGGCCGAAGCCGTCATCCGGTGCCACAAAGTCGTACACCGGTTTCTGAGCCGTATATTTAGCCACCACGGCATCCAGCGTCTTGTTTTCCGGATAAGCAAAGAACACCGGTTCGATGTTCGCATTGTTCACCCGTACATGCTTCATGCGGTCCTCCTCCTTGTCACGGCGCGTCAGCTCATGCTTCTTGATCACCCCGTTCATGTAGTCGGGCACGTAAGCTCCTACCACCAGTCCATACTGCGTCTTGCCGTTCATGGTCTGGGCATAAATATAATAACACGGTTTGTCGTCCTGCACCAGCCAGCCCTTTTCTTGGAACATCCGGAAATTCGCTACCGCCTTGTCGTACACACGCGGGTCGTGCTCATCCGTTCCCTCCGGAAAGTCAATCTCCGGCTTGATGATGTGATACAAAGATTTCTCGTTGCCTTTCGCCTCTTCGCGGGCTTCAGCCGAGTTTAACACGTCGTAAGGGCGGGAAGCTACCTGCTCCACCAAGTCCTGCGGCGGACGAACACCCTTGAAAGGTTTAACTATTGCCATAATGCTTGAAATTTCGTTTAAAAAATAACACTAACGTCCACAGCGCATAAAGGAAAAACATCAATGCCATGCCGCACAGAAATCCTTTCCAGAAATCATCCAGAAACGACCTGCACAAAGAATTCACCAGCAGCAAGGAAGCTCCGATCCCCAATGGGATCAGCGAATGCCGTTCGTATGCGGTCAGTTTCATTTATGCACAAATAAAAGAGTTACTTTTTATTTATTTACACGGAATTTCTCACAACCATCTTTCAGGAAGCCCACAATCTGACGAGCAGCTGCAATACCGGCATTGATATTTGCTTCAGCTGTCTGTGCACCCATCTTCTTCGGAGTAGAGAAATAACGTCCCGGGAAATGATCGGCAAACTCTTCATGATGGGCCGGCATAATATCAGTTACATATTTCAAGTCCGGACGGTCATTCATCAGGCGAAGCAAATCCGCTTCATTAATCACCTCCTTACGGGCAGTATTAACCAGCAGACCGTTTTTCGGCATACGATTTACCAAGTCATAGTTAATCGAGTTTTTGGTTTCGGCAGTAGCCGGAATGTGCAAAGACACCACGTTACAAGTAGCATACAACTCTTCAGCAGAATCAACCGGTTTTATACCATCAGCCTCCATCACCTCTTTCGGACAATAAGCATCATAAGCATAAATATCCATACCGATTCCTTTTGCTATACGAGCCACATTGCGTCCTACATTACCGTATGCATGAATACCCAGCTTCTTGCCCATCAGTTCCGTACCCGATTTGCCGTCGTAAAAATTACGAACCGCCATAATCATCATACCGAAAGCCAACTCAGCAACGGCATTTGAATTTTGTCCCGGAGTATTCATCACACAAACGCCATGTGCAGTAGCAGCTTCCAGATCGACGTTATCGTAACCAGCTCCAGCACGAACTACGATCTTCAATTCGGGAGCGGCATCAAACACTTCATTATCAATAATATCACTACGGATAATAATAGCATTGGCATCTTTTACAGCTTCAAGGAGCTGTGCTTTTTCTGTATATTTTTCAAGTAAAGCCAGTTCATAACCAGCAGCTTCTACTTCCTTACGAATACCGTCGACTGCAACTTTTGCAAACGGTTTTTCTGTTGCTACTAAAACTTTCATAACTATCAGATTTAATATAAATAAAAAAGGCACACATACCCGCACACTATCTATCCGTGCAGGTCTGTGTGCCTTTATAAACGACTAATAAATTAATGCATTTTTTCGAACTCCTGCATGCAGTCTATCAGAGCCTGAACGCTTTCTACAGGCATGGCATTGTAACAAGAAGCGCGGAATCCACCTACTGAGCGATGTCCCTTGATACCAACCATTCCTTTATCTGTAGCAAACTTCAAGAAGTCTGCCTCCAAATCCTTATATTCGTCTGCCATTACAAAGCAAATATTCATATAAGAGCGATCGCCTTTATCTGTAACCGTTCCGCGGAACAGTTTATTACGGTCGATTTCAGCATACAACATATCTGCACGCTGTTTAGCACGGCGTTGCATTTCTTCTACTCCACCCTGAGCCTTTATCCAGCGCAATGTCTGCAAAGCCGCATAAATAGGAACTACAGGAGGTGTATTAAACATAGAGCCTTTATCAACATGAGTCTGATAATTCAACATGGTAGGGATATGGCGTGAGACTTTGCCCAAAGCTTCATTTTTCACAATGACAAAAGTAACACCTGCCGGTGCCAGGTTTTTCTGTGCACCGCCATAGATACAGATATATTTTGAAACATCAATCGGGCGAGAGAATATATCAGATGACATATCGGCAACCATCGGAACATTCACATCCAAATCGGCATGGAGTTCTGTTCCATAAATCGTATTGTTTGTAGTAATATGGAAATAATCCACATCTGCCGGTACTGTATAATCTTTCGGAATATAAGTATATCCGTCTTTTTCGGAAGAAGCTACTTCAACTGTTTCACCGAATGCCTTCGCTTCTTTCAAAGCTTTTTTTGCCCATGTACCTGTATTAAGATATGCAGCTTTCTTTTCAAGGAAATTATAAGGAACCATACAGAACTCCATACTTGCTCCTCCACCCAGGAAAAGTACCGAATACCCTTCCGGAATATTCAGAAGTTCCTTAAACAAGGCAACAGCCTCGTCTACCACCGGCTGGAAGTCTTTAGCGCGGTGACTGATTTCCATCAACGAAAGTCCCGAACCATTAAAGTCAAGAATAGCCTGAGCTGTTTTTTCGATCACTTCGCGAGGCAATATAGAAGGTCCCGCATTGAAATTATGTTTTTTCATTTGGAAGTTTGTTTTGGTTAAACATTTGTTCGTTCTTACAATTGCGAATATAGCGATTATTTTTAGACTTCCAAAAGTTTTTGTAATATTTTTCTAGCAACTCAGGGTTTTTAATAACAAATTACACAAAACAATGCGGTTTAATTTACAAATTGACACAAGAAGTAAGTTCTATGACTTTTGAACAGACTAGAGTCATAGCATTTTGAGAGAATTTCTTATCGAGACAAGGTTTTATTGACACAAAGTTATCATTTAGCCAGTTCTATCAAAGCTTTTACCCCCTTAATCTTTTCATTTTGCACAAGTTTTAACACTTGTTTGTATTTAGAACGAGAAACCGCTGCAAAAGCATAATGATCTTTCACATCTACACGGCCAATATCCTCCTTGCTTAAATTTCCTTTTTTAGACAAAAAACCTACAATATCTATTTTATTGATTTTATCTTTTTTCCCCTTTCCTATATATAAGGTAACAAAATCAGGCAGGGCAGGTTTAGGAAGCACAGCCGGCAAGAGATATTCCTCCGGTTCTTCCTTTATGTAAGAAGGCAACTGTTCTTCAGAATGAAGAATGATATAAGAACTACCATCAGCTTCCCAGCGTGCCGTACGTCCGTTCCGGTGTATAAACCCGTCTTCTGCAACTGGAAGATGATAATGAACAACATTTTTTATATCGGGAATATCTAAACCACGTGCTGCCAGATCGGTCGAGATAAAAATATGACAGCTACCATTACGAAATTTATATAAAGCTCTTTCCCGGTCATCCTGCTCCATTCCACCATGAAACGTTTCGCAATACACTTTCATGGAATGTAAATATTTACCTACACGGTCTACACTTTCACGATGGTTGCAAAAAACCAGAGTAGACTGATTTCCCAAACAACAAAGCAACTTATATAAAGTTTCCAACTTATCTTTTACAGGAGAAATCACTTTATACAAATGCAAACGTTCAGAAACTCCTCCATCAGGATCAAGAAAATTTAATTTGACGGTACGGTTCAAACCGGTAAAATGAGGAATCTCTTCAGCATCTGTAGCCGAAAGCAGAAAACGACGACGTAATTTCGGCAATTTACTTATAACATCCGACATTTCTTCCTGAAAACCGAACTCCAGACATTTATCGAATTCATCAATCACCAAAAGCTTCACTGTAGAAGCATCAAAATTTTGTTTTTCCAAGTGATCGTTCATTCGTCCCGGTGTACCGACAATTACTGACGGACAGATACCTTTCATTGTACGATGTTCGTCCATTGCCGGGCGCCCTCCGTAACAACTCATTATTTTAAATTCCGTATTCATAGACTTAAATACTTGCTCTATCTGTAAAGCCAACTCGCGGGATGGGACTAAAATAACAGCCTGAACTCCTTGCTGACCGAGCTTCAAAGAAGAAACAAGAGGCAATAAATAAGCCAAAGTCTTACCCGAGCCCGTAGGCGAAAGCAGGACTAAATCACCTCCTTCACGATAGGCATCGACAGCTGTTTGCTGCATCACATTCAACTGTTCTATTTTCAAATTCGCAAGTATTGTTTGTATATCCATAAATTCCGGTTTTTAATTATTCTACGCAAAGATAACCAGAAGTCATGACATTATCAAAGAAAAAGCAGGTACAGGCAGCAGATGATGATAACGTTTATCACATTTACAGAAAAAAGAAAGTGCCCGACCTGCTTATTCTTTTAGTTATGATGAACAAAATCTCTGAATCTATCTAATCCTTCTGTTAGCGAGGCCCTCGGACAAGCTATATTCCAACGCATAAACCCTTCGCCTTCTGCTCCATACATATCTCCAGAATTCAGCCACAAATGAACATTTTCCTTTAATAGACATTCCAGTTCCTTGGATGGTAGAAGCAACTTCCGGCAATCCATCCAGACCAGATACGTACCTTCTAATTCAGCAATAGGAAAATCAGGCAAATATTTTTCACAATAGTCTTTCATGTATTGGTAGTTTTCAAACAGATAACGACACAACTGCGCCAACCACTCCTCACCCTCATTATAGGCAGCTATCGTGGCAATAACACCAAAAGGATTAACGTCGCAGACTTCATTAATATTAATCGCTTTATCTATCTTATGGCGCATATATTCGTCTGCACAAACGATATTAGCAATTTGCAAGCCTGCGATATTAAAAGCTTTGCTAGGAGATACACAAGTAACAGAATGCTTCTGAAACTTTTCAGAAAGTGAAGCAAAAGGAGTATAGACATTTTCTGGAAAGACCAGCTCACAATGTATTTCATCTGCAATGACTGTCACCCCATTACGAATACAAATCTCTCCGATTTGGCACAATTCCTGTTTGCTCCACACTCTGCCAGCAGGATTATGCGGATTACAAAGCAGCATAAGCTTCACTTCCGGATCTGCTGCCTTTCGTTCCAAATCGTCAAAATCGATAGAGAAAGTTTTTCCATCCCACAGTAAGGGACTACTTACTATCTCACAACCATTGTTTCTGATAGAGGAAAAAAACAGTTGTAAACCGGTGTCTGAACTAAAACTTTATCTCCCGGAACCGTTAATGCCTTTATGATGGCGGATATGGCCGGAACAACTCCCGAAGTATAAATAATCCATTCACGATCTATCTGCCACCGATGCCTCCGACTAAACCATCCTACAACAGCACTATAATACTCATCCGGAACGCGAGTATATCCAAAAATGCCGTGCTGTACACGTTGCTGCAGCGCACGAATGATAGCTGGAGCTGTCCGAAAATCCATATCCGCTACCCACATAGGCAAAATATCCGGCAGCGTCGCACTATCCCATTTATATGAATTAGTATGATGTCGCGAAACTATTTCGTCAAAATTATATTTCATACTTTATTTAATCAGAAAAACAAGTAAGTCCATCCCATAATTTCAGCTCACAATCACCTGGTGCTTTAATATGTTCATCAAGAATTATCTGTCCGTAACTTTCGGCAGTAATACATCCCGTACGAGGATTCTTTACACTATGTACTGCACTCTTAATCGTAGCATGCACAGAACTATATTCAAAAGCAAGATCACAATCATCAGCCATAACACAATCCTCCATTATTAACCCGTGAGCATAACAAAGAGGTTGCGTGCCCGAGATTTTACAATTAACCAAGCGCAAATTCTTAGAATGCCAGCCTAAATATTCTCCATTAATTTCAGAATCATACACCGTCACATTTCTGTATTCCAGAACGCATCTTTCGAATTGATCACTGCATTGTGAATTTCTACATTTCTGCAATACTGAAACGAATAGTTGCCATTCTGCATATAATCTTTTATGGTAATATTTTCACTATGCATAAAAAGATAATCAGCATTATCCACATGTACATTTTTTAAATTGACATTACGACAATGCCACAACGTTTCCTGAGCATTAGGCAAGTGTACGTTAACCAGCTCCAGTCCATCCATTTCACGGAACATTTTAGGAGCCTCCACTTTTGTATCCGCCATCTTCAAATTTTGCGAATACCAAAGTGCAGCACGTGCTCCTTCAGTAAACAGACAGTTTTTGACAATAAAGCCATTGACGTGCCAAAATGGATATTTTCCCTCAAAACGACAGTTCACTGCAATAATATTACTACATTCTTTTAAAGCAGATTCTCCTGCATGAATTGTTACATTATCAATCTGCAAATCATGAGAAGCAAACAAAGGGCGTTCGCCTCCAAACTCTGTATTTTTTATCTGTTGCATAATTTATCCGTATTTATTGATTAACTATATAAAAGTTTACAGTAACATTACCTTGCCCAAGAATATCTTTCAAACCTGTAGTATGATCAATCCGGCCTAATCTGGTATAACTATAACTGGAAGAAAACGTTTGATAGAAAAGGACAATACAGTTCGAGCCATAAAGCATTAGGTCACCGGTTTGAATAACATCTATCTGGCGACTATCTACCGGTAAACTTTGAGGAAGGTAACAATATTTTTCATTTCCGTTCAATTCAGTCATATCGACAGTAAGAGGCAATAAATCAAGAAATTCACGAACCGTTTCATTATTCTCCAATGTTGCAGTAAACGGAGTATTATTTATTGTCACAACAATCTGCTTGACCGGAGAACAATCTCCGTCGTCATTATCCTCCGGAACATTTGAAGACGGAGGGGAAATCGTTTCGTCAATATCAGGAATATCATCAGGGGAACAAGCCGTAAAAGACAATAGACCTGCAATCAAGCAATATTTAAAAGATACAATCTTCATCCTATAACTTTCACTTTTCGAATAGAAAACTCACTCGTACAAACAATTATTCTAAAGAAAGAACAACCGAAACATTCCCTTTACCCAAAGCATTTTTAAGCTCATCTTGAGTAACATTGATTATTTTACCCAATCGAGTCAAAGAGTAGCTATTACGATCATAATAAATAACCATATAATGTCCCTGATATAAAATCAAGTCTCCAGAATCAGTTTGAATCCACTCATCATTTCTCGGCAGTCTAACCCCTAATGTTCCTACCTTTTCCATATGGGCATAATCACTCATCTCTACTGTTACATTGCATTTTGCCAATAATTCTTTCAAAGCCATTGCAGAAGAATTATTCTCCAACACAGCAACAAAAACTTTACTGCCAATATGCAGCTTAATTGTATCACGTTCCATTGTCTTACTTTTATTACAAATTTTATCTTTATTTAATTGGATTGGGGCTTTGCCTAGATTATTGCCATACGATGTAACTGCAACAAATAACAAGACAGCTATCACAGACATAAATAATCTTCCCGATAATAAGCAATATCTCATAGCATCAGGTAATTTTTATCCATTTTCCTTTTTCCAACCTTATCAAGAATATCATCCCTCTGAAACAAAGCTCAATACACATAGCCAACCAAACTCCCTTCAACCCCATCGAAGGAGCAAGACATGAAGCCAAGCTAAGACGTACAGCCCATATACTGACAAAGTTCATTATGCTCGGCATGAGTGTATCTCCCGTACCGATAAAAACTCCATAAGCAACAATTGCCGCAGCAAACATAGGCTCTGCAAATGCCTCAATACGCAAAGCCATCACACCTAATGAAAGTATCTCTGCATCAGGTGTCATTGCCCCGATTATTAAAGGAGCAGCCCAATACATGACACCACCCATCACTCCCATTACCAACATACCAGTTGCTACTGTTATCCGGGCAAAAGATCGGGTTAAATCTTTTCTTCCCGCTCCCAGACTTTGCCCGATCAATGTCGTCGCAGCATCAGCAATACCATACCCCGGCATATAACATAAGCTTTCTGCGGTTATTGCAAAAGAATTTGCAGCTATAGCAAAGATTCCCAATGGAGCAACAATAACAGTTGTCAAGATCTGTGCTCCGCAAATAACAATATGCTCTACACACATGGGAGCTCCTATTTTGAACGATTTTATTAATACTTTCGAAGTCAAAAAGAAACTTCCAGGTCTGCCCACCAGAGCTAACTCTTTCGAACAACGACAGAGATACCAAGTCATCATAATGGCAGCCAACATCTCAGCCAGTCCTGTACCCAAAGCAGCACCTTCAACTCCTAGTCCCGCTCCAGGAACAAAAACAGATATATTACCTATCTCTAACTCCCGGGAAGGATATATCAGAAAAAAATTAAAGACAACATCCATTATACACATCAGAACATTCAGCATGCTAGGCACATGCATGTTGCCACTACATCTTAACATACCTCCCGCTAAAAAATTAAGCTGAAGGACCGGCAGAAATAAAATAAATATCAGAAAATAGGAAGAAGCATCATGCTGAATGGCAACATCACCTCCCAGCCATGCAGGAAGAGGAGTGCTAACCAGTACACCAATTACAGTCAGCAGTAAGCTGAATATCGTAGTTGCAACAAAAGACTGCCGAAGGACAGCACGTGCCTGACCAAATTCTTTCGCTCCGATATGATGTGCTACCTGCACAGAAAAGCCCGTAGCAGAAGCAACACATACTCCCCAGAACAACCAGGTAGAAGTAGAAACCAAACCGATAGAAGCAGAAGCCTCCGCTCCCAAACTACCAACCATTGAAGCATCAATATATTGCATAACAATATATGAGATCTGAGCTACAACTGCCGGAATACTCAAACGTATGGTAAGTTCCAGTTGTTGCTTAAATGTCATATGCTCTCCCCTGCGAATAAGTGAAAGCAGAGCTTCAGCCTTATTGGTTTGGTTTCTCATTTCCTGACACAATTATTACTTACATCTAAAATTGGCCGTATAGCAATCTTATTTCAGATAGGTATAGAAAAACCGTTCTATCTTATCGAATGGAATAACTCCTGCCTGATTATCATATAAATCTACATGACTTGCACCTGGAATAATCAGTAGTTCCTTATTATCCCCTTTTAACTTCTTAAAGGCATCTTCACTAAAATAACGGGAATGTGCCTTTTCACCGTGAATCATTAACACAGCACTTCGAATTTCATCACTATATGTCAGCAGCGGTGTATTGATAAATGAAAGGGACGAAGTAACATTCCATCCGTTATTCGAGTTCAGGGAACGTTTATGATAACCACGCTTTGTTTTATAATAATCATAGTAATCTTTCACAAACTGAGGAGCATCCTCTGGTAGCGGATCCACCACCCCTCCTGCCAGTGCATATGAACCATTCCGTGCATCTATAGTCCGCTGGGCATTCAACTTCTTGCGAAGTTCATAACGTGCATCTGCATCCATCGCATCAAAATATCCATTAGCATTTACACGACTCATATCATACATAGTAACAGTGACAGTTGCTTTTATACGAGTATCGATAGCAGCCGCATTAAGAGCCATGCCACCCCATCCACAGATACCGATAATACCAATGCGCTCTGGATCTACATCTTCACGAATTGAAAGAAAATCTACAGCAGCAGAAAAATCCTCCGTATTAATGTCAGGAGAGGCAACATAGCGAGGTTCACCACTGCTTTCACCCGTATAGGAAGGATCGAAAGCAATAGCCAGGAATCCACGTTCAGCCATTGTTTGCGCATAAAGCCCTGATGACTGTTCTTTGACTGCCCCAAAAGGACCACTCACTGCAATAGCCGGAAGTTTCCCTTCAGCCTGCTTAGGCTTATACAAATCGGCAGCCAACGTAATTCCAAAACGGTTTTTAAAACGGACACTTTCTACTGTTACCTTGTCACTTACAGGAAAAGTCCTATCACTATCCTGTGCATAAAGTATATTCATAAGCGTTGACATAAAAAATACGATTAAAAACTCTTTATCTTCATAATATCTCAAATACAATTCCATTATTATCAAACTTTCTTACCCATCTCATAAGCTTCTGTCAATACAGGCTTATCTTTTATTTCTCCTACATGCCAGACTCCTCCACCGAATACTGTTCCTTTTATTACAGGATTTTCAAGACAATCAAGGAAACCACAGAAATTGTCTACAACGCGTTTCATAATTGTTTCATCTTCTTCCGCTGCTGTCGCTATAAAATAAAATTCTTTGTTTTTCATTTCTGTATAAGGACCGCAGCAACGATCTATCAGTGTTTTCATCTGTGCACTCATTGCATAGAAATAGACAGGAGTTGCCATAACAATGACATCAGCCTCCAGCATCTTTCCGATAACCTCAGCCGCATCATCTTTTTGTGGACACGGTTTTTTATGCAGGCTACAGACGCTGCATCCAAGACAAGGGTGAATCGTCTTATCACGCAAGAAAATCTTTTCTACATGATTTCCACTTTCTACTGCTCCACGCATAAACTCATCACAAAGCGTATCGGAATTACCTCCACGACGTGGACTAGATGATAAAATCAAAACCTTTTTAGCCATATTTAATATTGTATATCAGTTAGTATAAATTATCGACAATGCAAATTTCGCAAGAATACATAAGCATCTGTGTAGACAAATTACGGATGTTATAACCTCAATTACAGATTCAAGAAACAGGGTTCAATATTATCTATCGCTTCAAAAAACTGTAACTTCGGTTATACAATCAGTAATTATGGTTGTAGGGATTATATGAGATTTCGCTTAAATTTTTGT
>ENA-OQJI01000020-OQJI01000020.1-human-gut-metagenome-genome-assembly--contig:-NODE-20-length-40970-cov-1.947555_pt1 | contig 40970 bp, 37 predicted proteins | sample MGYA00242602_ERZ504768 | MGnify/ENA primary metagenome ERZ504768 (study PRJEB26092, sample SAMD00036368) | human gut metagenome | host: Homo sapiens | study: EMG produced TPA metagenomics assembly of...
ATTGGCTTTTGCTGATTTTCTGCTTAAAATAACAGCAGGAAACAAATAATTTTTCTCTTGTAAAAAACAGTTAACCTTCTTTGCACTGAAGTCAATGTTGCAAAGAAGGTTAACATCAAATGAAACCCACAAAAAAAATATCCCGGCAAACTATGGATACTTCCTGTTTGCGGGATATTTACTTTTTAAAAAGAATAATATTTTTAGCGTAAACGCTCGTATGCTTTTACTAGCATTTCATCTTTTCCGATAGCACGAATAGCCAACCAGTTCAGGATGATTGAAATCAGAGGCAGACATAAAGTCCATGATGGAGTAAAACTGCCACATTCTTTCAGTGTTCCCCACACAAACGCTGCCAGTGTTACGTAATATCCCACAAGAATAATGCTGCTGAACAATGTCAGACGGATCTGCAACATACGCTTTCTATACAGAAATATTGTAACAAGTGAAAGAATTGCTACAACCATAAGAATGGCAAACAATGCCCAGGGAGCATAATTCATAGTTCCATCCGGAGCAATAACAGCCAGATTTGTCATGTCTGACACGCTTGTTTCCGTATAAAAATGTCCCACAGAAAAAGACATCATCAGCACCATAAAAATGGCAACAATAAGCAAATAAACAGTCTGAATACGTTGTATCATAATCAAATAATATTAGAAATACGAGGATATAACAAAAAAAGAACACAGAAGCGCATCCTCACAGAGATATAAAATCACTTCCTGCAATTATGCGTTTCTGTGTTCAATTAATATTTTCTTACTGTAACTTTTCCTTTTCTTTAGCAGGGTTTCTGTAATATACCTTACCTTCAATATATTCCTGAGTAGCAATCAGAGTTGGTTTCGGCAATTTTTCATAATAGCGCGAAATCTCAATTTGCTCTCTGTTTTCGAAAACTTCTTCCAAATTATCATTGTAAGAAGCAAACTCTTGCAGTTTCTTTGACAAGTCATTCTTCATTTCTACCGCAATCTGATTTGCTCGCTTGCCGATGATTGCTACTGTTTCGTAGATATTACCAGTATCTTCACACAGTTCCATCAAGTCACGAGTTACGGTATTGGTAGGAGCATTTGTCTTTTTGTAATCCATAATTTTTTATTTAATTATAAACCTTGATTAATTTTCTTCGTCTTTTACAAACTTACTTGCATCTTTAAATATTCGTTCCACTTCGCTTTTATATTTACTTTCAGGGAACTCATTGATAAATGCGTAATACTCATCTATCGTTTCACGCATACGATCTTCTTTCTTCTCAGGCACACTCTCTTTTGCCATATCATATTTTGCACGCAAAATCAGAATAGAAAGATCTTCACGTCTTTTGGTATAAGGATATTCACGCAAAATATTCTGTGCCGTTACTACCGCAGCCTGATAATTATTTCCGGTACTGCTATATACAGTGTTGCCGGTATACGATCCCAAATCATAATACAATAAAGCTGATAAGAATTCCTTTTCAACCAGTTTATCCTGTAATTCGAAAATCATATTCTGGGCCAGTTCCTTACGGTCGCTTTCGGGGAAGTATTCAATAAACATCTGCAACTCTTCGATAGCCTTATATGTACTGCTCTGATCCAAACGAGGTTCAGGAGTATCCAAATATAAAGCCTTGCCGCTATAAAAACGTGCCAGCTCGGTATAAGTTCCCCGGGGATAAGTTGTATAATAAGTATTGAAATAATGCGAAGCTGTAATATAGTCTCCTTGATTATAGTAAGTCATAGCTAACATATATGCAGACTCCTCCGCATTGCTCGTTCCTTTCATGATCAATGCCAAGTCTTCCAAAAGAGTAGCAGCCTTACTGTTTTGTCCCTTTGCAAAATAACTCTTTGCAGCTTCGTATTTATATTCGTTGTCTGTGCTCTTCAGCACTTTATTGTACTCTCCGCATGAAGATAATACTCCAGCAGAAAGGATGGCCATAACGATGTACTTTTTCATGTTTATCAATATAGATGTGCAAAAGTACTCTTTTCCACCGAATAATGCAATAACTCAATGTTTTTTAATATAAAATTTGCACTTGCAATATCTCTGACAAAAATATTGTGTATTTTTACACCTTATTTAATAAATGTGCAAAATGAATTTTGAACTTGTATCAGATTATCAGCCAACAGGGGATCAGCCGGAAGCAATCGCGCAACTGACAGAAGGTGTAAAATCCGGAGTTCCTGCCCAAACATTATTGGGTGTAACAGGATCAGGTAAAACTTTTACAATTGCCAATGTCATAAAAAACATCAACAAGCCGACACTGATCCTAAGCCACAACAAAACACTGGCAGCACAATTATATGGTGAATTCAAGAATTTTTTTCCACATAATGCTGTAGAATACTACGTATCATACTACGACTATTATCAGCCCGAAGCTTATCTGCCGTCTACCGATACGTATATAGAAAAAGACTTAGCTATCAATGAGGAGATAGACAAGTTGCGTCTTGCCGCTACCTCTGCCCTACTTTCTGGTAGAAACGATGTGATAGTCATCTCATCCGTATCGTGTATTTACGGTATGGGAAATCCTGCTGACTTTTACAACAATGTCATAGAGATAAAAAAAAGGCAAATTGCTGGACAGAAATGTATTTCTGCGGCGCCTTGTTGACAGCTTGTATGTACGTAACGATATTGAGCTAAACCGAGGAAACTTCCGTGTTAAAGGTGATACTGTTGACATCTCACTGGCTTATACCGATCATTTACTCCGTGTCATATTTTGGGATGATGAAATCGATGCGATCGAAGAAATAGATCCTGTCAGCGGACACCGGACCGGCAGCTTTGACGAATATAAAATATATCCTGCCAATCTTTTCATGACTACCAAAGAGAGCACACTGAAAGCTATTCATCAGATTGAAGATGATTTGACCAAGCAAGTTGCTTTCTTTGAAGAACAAGGTAAGCCATATGAAGCTAAAAGACTGTACGAACGCGTCACATACGATATGGAGATGCTCCGGGAACTGGGACACTGCTCCGGTATAGAAAATTACTCCCGGTACTTTGATGGAAGAGAGCCAGGCAGCCGACCTTACTGTTTGCTGGATTTCTTTCCCAAAGACTTTTTGATTGTCATAGATGAAAGCCATGTGAGTGTACCACAAATACGTGCAATGTATGGAGGAGACCGTGCCCGTAAAGAGAATCTGGTAGAATATGGATTCCGTCTGCCGGCAGCCATGGATAACCGTCCGCTAAAGTTTGAAGAATTCCAAGAGATGGCCAAACAAGTAATTTATGTGAGTGCCACCCCTGCCGATTACGAACTAATTCAAAGTGAAGGAGTTGTTGTAGAACAAGTTATCCGTCCAACCGGATTGCTAGATCCTATTATTGAAGTTCGTCCAAGCTTGAATCAAGTAGACGATTTAATGGAAGAAATCCAGCAGCGCATTGAATTAAAGGAGCGAGTTCTTGTCACGACTTTAACAAAACGTATGGCTGAAGAACTTACAGAATATCTCCTTCGTCATAACATACGCTGCACATACATACACAGTGAAGTCGACACATTGGAACGTGTACAAATTATGGAGGATCTACGACAAGGCATATATGATGTTTTAGTCGGAGTTAACCTATTGCGTGAAGGATTGGACTTGCCTGAGGTTTCGCTTGTAGCTATCTTGGATGCTGATAAGGAAGGATTCTTGCGCTCACACCGTTCTCTTACCCAAACAGCCGGACGTGCAGCACGTAATGTCAATGGAAAAGTTATCATGTATGCCGACAAAATAACAGACAGCATGAAACAAACTATCGACGAAACTAACCGACGACGCGAAAAGCAGCTAGCTTACAATGAAGCTCACGGAATAACTCCCCAGCAAATCAAAAAGAACAGAAACAACGCCCTGCTGGAAACAACAGGAGAAACATCTTCCAAACAGCCCAAAGCATATGTGGAAAATACAGAGCACATACAAGCTGCAGCCGATCCGATTGTTCAATACATGTCAAAAGAGCAGTTGCAGAAAAGTATGGAACGTACACGCAAACTTATGCAGGAAGCCGCTAAAAAGCTCAATTTCATCGAAGCAGCACAATACAGAGATGAATTGCTCCGTCTGGAAGATATGCTGAAGGATAAATCATAAATGCAGCTGACAGAAATAAGATTCTGAGAAAAAGGAAATCAGATTCTAATAAATAGTTATCTGGCAGCTAAACGTATAAAAAACATTCAGTTATAGAAAGACTCCGCTATCGGACTCCTTCTATAACTGAATAATGTTTAGCTCTTCCATTTTTTTGGGGGACTTCAAAATAAATTTAAGACAACCTTTTTTACTTTATCATATAGTTACCCAATTAGCCTATAATAAAAAATCACCTCGGACACAATGAAGTTTATTCTTTTTTCAAGAATACACTACACTTGTCCGAGGTGACTCTTTTATACCGCTTTGTATTATTATTTCTGGATATCAATACCTTTATTGCGTAACGTCAATGCCATCAAGCGCAGATAGTCGCTGTATTGTTTCTCAGTCAAAGTATTCTTCATCAGTTTCAGATTACCGTAAACTGCGTTACGCACTTTCTGATCGCTATTTTTCTTTGAACTGTTCGCAACTTTCATCTGTTCTTGAAAATAATCGCAAATGCTTGCTACCTGCTCATTCTGCTGAGAAGAAAGCTGCAAGTACTTTGTCAATTTTGCTTTGTTAATAGTACCATCCCATTTTCTAGCAACGTTAATCGTATCATTTGCGTTGTTAGCAAATGCAGAAACAGAAAATGCCAATGCTGCTACTAATGTAAATCCTAATTTTCTCATAATACCTAAATTTTAATGTTACCTAAAAACTTGTGTTACCTTAAAAATATTATCTTTAAACCTAGTCTAGTTTGAGCTCAATCTTTTTACCGCAACAAAGGTAGAAAATATATTGTACAACATACAAATGATTTACTAAAAAAGCGCATTACAACTATCATTTATTGATATAAATCAAATAAAGCATGTCATAACATATAAGATAGAATAATATTTGTAACATCAAGGTAATAAATACTACACATTAACGACAATCTGAAAGAGCAGAAACAAACATTGTTCTATTCTGTTTTAAATATCTCTTTAAGCAATGCTCTCTATTAAAATACTTGCAAAAAGCTTACATCTATATTTTTATCCTTCTATTTTTCCTATTATTGTGGAAGAAAAAACTATATTTATCATACAGTAAAGACTTTTATTACCAAAAGCTGTAAAAGACAAATCACACCTTGTTTAAACGAAAAAATCATAGGAAAAATGAATACAGATCCACACAACCTCATGAATCCATTACGAGAAAAATTTCCATACTTCATCCGCCATGAAAAATTATACCGAATGATTCATCTCCAGCTGATGAAAAAATGGTTTCAATACTTTGTACTGTTCTTCATCATTGGCTCCATTTGCTCCATCATATATGGTTCATTCGAGGAATCCGCTCCTTACCACAACTATTTATATACATTCAACTATCTTGCTTCCTTTATTTTCACCATTGAATACGGGCTACGAATCGCAGCGGCTCCAGTACAATATGCCAGTTGCAAACACGCATGGAAGGCACGCTTACGCTATATCATCTCTTTTTATGGAATCATAGACTGCGTAGCGATTCTGCCCTTTGTCGTTATTTATCTATATAAAGAAACGCCACACGTACATCTGGTTGTGCTGGCCTATGTACTGATCATTTTCAAACTGATACGCTATTCACGTTCTTCTCAGATGATTGGCACCGCACTAAAAACTGTCAGAGAAGAACTGATTACCGCTTATACAGCCTGCGGCATTATGTTAGGTTTTTCCGGTATCTTAATGTACTATATCGAACGGAATGCACAGCCTGAAGCTTTCGAGAATATAGGTGATGGCTTCTGGTGGGCTATCGTAGCATTCACAACTGTAGGATACGGTGACATTTATCCCATTACTCCCCTCGGCAGATTACTGAGCAGCATCATCAGCCTGATTGGCATAGCCATGATTGCCATACCTACAGGTATCATCAGTTCAGCCTTTATGAATATGCTGATTGAAAAAAAACAGAAAGAGAACAACGAATCTACTAAATAATATTAATATAAGCTACTTATCTAAACTCTTCGAATGGCCCAAGAGTTATAAAAAAATAAACCCAAAAAGACCTAAGATGAAGAAGCATTTTATTCTATTAATGATGGCTATTCCAGTCCTTGGCTTGTCATCATGCATGAGTATTTTTTCAAGTACACAGCAACCTATCACCATTACGGGAGAAAATGGAACAAAACTTTACGACGCTGCAAACAATGTAAAATTAGCAGAAATCAAAGAAGGCGGATCTACTACCTTCAGACTAAAAAAGAAACTTTCCGACAGGACTGTGATCGCCAAGAAAGAAGGATATAAGAACACCCCGTTTGTTATCGAATCGGCATTTAATGCCAAAGCATTGTGGAATATATTATTCTGGCCAGGATTTCTGATTGATTTAGGAACAGGAAAAATCAACAAATACGATCCTGTTATTTATAACATAGAAATGGAAAAGGAATAAATTTCAAAATCAGACAGATCAGAATATAATAGATAATAAAAAAAGCCTTTGACTTACATCAAAGCTTTTTTATTATAGTTTAGAAAACTCATTAAATTATCCGCCGAAGTTATCGTACATGATTGAAGAGCTTTCAACGCCCAGACTATCAAGCATGTTAACAACAGCTTTCGACATCGGACCAGGACCACACATGTAGTATTCGATATCTTCAGGAGCCTCATGATTCTTCAGATATGTTTCATACATTACCTGATGAACAAATCCAGCTGTATACTTCACGCCTGCAGCATCAGCAGCAGGATCCGGACGGTCAAGTGCCAGATGGAAGTGGAAGTTAGAGAAGTCTTTTTCAAGCTGCTGGAAGTCTTCCAGATAGAATACTTCGTTCAATGCACGAGCACCGTAGAAATAGTGCAATTCACGGTCAGTAGTATGCAATGTACGAGTCATATGCATAATCTGTGCACGAAGCGGAGCCATACCGGCACCACCACCTACCCAAATCATTTCTTTCTTAGAGTCGAAGATAGGATGGAAATCACCGTAAGGACCACTCATCAATACCTTGTCACCTGGTTTCAAAGTAAAGATATAAGATGAAGCGATACCTGGCATTACATCCATAAATCCACTGCGGTCTGGCTTAAACGGCGGAGTAGCGATACGTACTGTCAACATGAATACGTCACCTTCTGCCGGGTAGTTAGCCATAGAATAAGCACGGATTGTTTCTTCTTCATTTTTACATTTCAGATTAAACAAACCGAATTTTTCCCATGCTGGAAGATATTCATCACCAATAAGTGATTTATCGATATCTTTGTTATAATCCATTTCATATTTAGGAATCTTAATCTGAGCGTAAGAACCCGGAATGAAGTCCATGTGAGCTCCCTTAGGCAACTGTACCTTAAATTCTTTAATAAAGGTAGCCACGTTCTTGTTAGAGATAACTGTACATTCGTATTCTTTTACACCCATTACAGATTCAGGAACCTTGATAGACAAGTCACCTTTCACTTTCACCTGACAACCCAAACGCCAGTGATCTTTCTGTTGTTTACGGCTGAAATGGCTCACTTCAGAAGGCAATATTTCACCACCACCTTCAACAACCTGACATTTACACTGTCCGCAAGAACCCTTACCACCACAAGCAGAAGGCAAGAATACACCATTTACAGCCAATGTATTCAACAATGTAGAACCTGATTCAACTTCTAATTGGTTCTCGCCATTGATAGTCAACTTTACATTTCCTGAAGCAACCAAGAATTTCTTAGCTACCAGCAGAATAACTACCAGCACAAGAATAGTCACAAGGAATACTCCAATGCTTGCTAAAATAAAATTCATATCCATTGTTTATTCCTTTCTTTATTAGATGTTCAAACCAGAGAAACACATAAACGCCATTGCCATCAGGCCTACAGTGATAAATGTGATGCCCAATCCTCTCAAAGGAGCAGGAACATCTGAATATGCCATTTTTTCACGAATAGCTGCCAGACCTACAATAGCAAGCAACCAACCAATACCTGATCCGAGTGCATATGAGATTGAATCCCAGATATCACCGATAAACTTAGAATCAGACGGAGTAAGGTTGATACGCTGCTGCATGAACAATGAAGCACCCATAATCGCACAGTTTACAGCAATCAAAGGCAAGAAAATACCCAGTGAGGCATACAACGAAGGGCTGAAACGTTCAACGATCATTTCTACCAACTGTACAATTGCGGCAATTACGGCAATAAAGAGGATAAAGCTCAAGAAGCTCAAATCGATACCCAAAATACCATCAGCAGCCAACACTTTAGTCTGGAGCAGATAGTTGACAGGCAATGTTACCACCAGCACAAAGGTAACAGCGATACCCAGTCCCAGTGCAGTCTTTACATTCTTCGAAACAGCCAAGTAAGAGCACATACCCAGGAAGAATGCAAAAATCATATTGTCCACAAAGATAGAGCGGACTAATAAACTTATAAAATGTTCCATAATCTTGTTTTAGTTAAGAACTTCTATGGCAAACGGGATTACCATTTTCCAATATCCGTTCTTCAATGAATTATTACTCTTTTTCTTGCAATTCTTTGTGTTTAGCACGCTGATACCAGATAATACATGCTACAATAATCAATGCCATAGGAGGCATCAGCATCAAACCATTGTTTACATAGCCTGCGCTCTTTATTGCATCGTAGTTCAGAATGTTAAAACCAAGCAATGTACCAGAACCCAACAGTTCACGGATGAATGCAACCATTACCAAAATCTTTGCATATCCCAAACCGTTACCAATACCATCCAAACAAGATTCCCATGGACCGTTTGCCATAGCAAATGCTTCCAGACGTCCCATCAGAATACAGTTAGTGATGATCAGACCAACATATACAGACAACTGTACGCTTACATCATAGGCAAATGCTTTCAGCAACTCACTTACGATAGTAACCAAAGCAGCAACAACAACCAACTGTACGATAATACGGATACGGTTAGGAATTGTCTTACGGATCAAAGAAATTACAACATTAGAGAAAGCTGTAATAATGGTAACAGAAAGTCCCATTACAATAGCAGGCTCCAACTTAGATGTAACCGCCAATGCAGAACAAATACCCAAAACCTGAACGGTCACCGGGTTATTCAAACCCAACGGAGTAGAAAATACTTCTTTGTTTTTAGCTGAAAATAAACTTCCCATATTATTATCTCCTCCTTAATTATTCTTTAGTAGTTAAAAACTTGGTATATTGTCCCATACAATCTTTCAGCATCTTATCTACGGCAAGAGAAGTAATTGTACCTCCTGAAATACCGTCAACTTGATATTCAGGTTTTTCAATCTTACCATTCTTTACAACACCCAATGCAATAGCACCTTCTTCCAGTACGTTCTTGTCTTTGAACTCATTCTGGAAATGGTCGGTAGCAATTTCAGCTCCCAAACCCGGAGTTTCTGATGCATGAGAGAAATAAGTTCCATAAACAGTATTCTTGTCTTCATTCAGTGCAACATAGCCCCAAATAGCGCCCCAAAGACCAGCACCGTAAACAGGAATAACATACTTAGTCTGACCGTCTATTTCGCAAACAAACAAGTGAGCGCGACCGTTTTCCTTGTATTCTTTTTCATATCCGGTAACAAAAGTACCTTCATACGGAGTCAATGTTCCGTCTTCGGCTACAACCATATCAGACTTCACAACTTTTGCAAATTCAGCTTCTGCATCCTGAACCTCTTTAATACCCAAAGAAGAAAGAATCTGTTTCTTAGTATCAAGTTCTACATTCTTTCCCTGAATATCACGCAAAGAAGAGTTCACGAAAGCCAATAAGAATGCTACGATAACAACCATTACCGAAGCATAAATGATAGTATAAGAGTTACTATTAGTATTCATTGTATATTCGGTTTTTATTTGTTAGACATAGCACGTTTAGCACGACGAGAGATATTATTCTGAACTACAACGTAGTCGATCAGCGGTGCAAAGATATTCATCAGCAAGATAGCCAACATCATACCTTCTGGATAACCCGGATTCAACACACGAATAATGATTGCCATAGCACCAATCAGGAAGCCATATACAAACTTACCGTTTTCTGTACGTGAAGAAGTTACCGGATCAGTTGCCATAAATACAGCACCAAAGCAGAAACCACCCAAGCACAAGTGTTCGTACCAAGGCATTTGAGCTACACCTGTATCAGGACCAATTGTATTGAAAATCCATCCCATGACAGCTCCACCTACAAATACAGACAACATTGTCTTCCAGCTTGCTACACCAGTCCATAAAAGGATAACAGCACCAATTGCAATAGCAATTACACTGGTTTCACCGATAGAACCCGGAATCAGACCAGTAACCATATCCCAAGAGAATTCAGGACATTCAGCAACCTTGGCAACACCCAGCGGAGTTGCAGCAGTCAAACCGTCAACAGTCTTACCCAATCCGAAAATGCTGTCACCTGATACCCAAACGGCATCACCAGACATCTTAGTAGGATAAGCAAAGAACAAGAATGCACGAGTAATCAATGCAGGGTTGAAGATGTTCATACCTGTACCACCGAATACTTCCTTTGCAAAGATTACAGAGAAAGCAGTTGCTACAGCAAGCATCCATAACGGACAGTCAACAGGTACAATCATCGGAATCAACATACCAGAAACCAGGAAACCTTCCTGAATTTCTTCTTTCTTCCATTGTGCAACAACGAATTCGATTCCCAAACCTACAACATAAGAAACAATGATTTTAGGCAATACAGCCAGAAAACCGTAGCCAAACATTTCAATAAAACTACCGCTGATGCCTGCATGCAGATAATGCTGATAGCCCACATTATACATACCGAACAACAAAGCCGGTATTAATGCAATAACCACGAGTGACATGATACGTTTGCTATCAATCGCATCGTGGATGTGCGTACCTGTCTTCGAAGTAGTATTCGGAACAAACAAGAATGTTTCGAAACCATCGAATACAGAACGAAAAGCATGATATTTGCCTCCCTCTTCAAAGTTAGGCTTTATCTTATCTAGATAATTTCTTAACGCTTTCATTTATTCTATTAATTCTTTTGGTTAGTATTAGCACATTTCACGACGGAGCATATCCAATCCTTCACGAACGATACGCTGTAATTCCATCTTAGAAGAGCAAACGAATTCACACAAAGCAAAGTCTTCAGGAGCAACTTCATAGATACCTAACTGTTCCATGCGGTCGATATCTCCGGCGATTATTGCTTTGATCAAATATTCAGGCATGATATCCATCGGCAACACCTTGTCATACTCGTTCGACATAATCATGTGGCGTTCACCACCTTTTACACGAGCATCCAGTGTATATTCTTTCTTGCCCATCAGCCAGCTAAAATATGAACGGCTAGTACTGAACTGATTGAAACGAGGCATAATCCATCCCAGCATTTCATGAACATCACTACCTTCAGGAATTACAGTTACCTGACTGTGGAATGCTCCCAAGAAGCCGTTAGCTGTAATTTGCTTACCAGTCAACACATTACCGCTGATATAGCGTAATTCTTTTTCCTTGTTTACATTACCTGCAAACACATTTGTCAGACATGCACCTACTTTCAACTTGCAATAAGCAGGTTTCTTTACTTCAGAACCTGTCACTGCTACCATGCGAGTCAGATCCACACGTCCGGTATTCAGCAGACGACCAATAAAGATTACAGCCTGTGCATCGATTGTCCAAACAGTTTCACCTTTATTAATAGGAGAAATGTGGTTAATCTGTACACCAACGTTTCCTGCCGGATGAGGTCCGTCGAATACAGTTACAGTAACATTCTTAGCCTGTGTCAGAGCAGCAGCTTTCTGATTTACACTAATACTTAAATAAGTCTTGGCTATTTTTGCCAGTGCATCAAGTCCTGCCTGGAAATTTGCTTCTTCACCTTTCAAGGCAAATTCAAACTCCGGAGCAAGCGGATTGCTGTCGAATGAAGACACAAAGATTGCTTTCGGAGCAATTGTCGGATCTGCTATAACATCGTAAGGACGCTGCTTGATGAAGGCAAACATACCACTTGCCAGCAGCAATTCCTTTACAGCAGCAGCATCCATCTTGGCAACATCTTTCTTGCCAAATTCTTCATAGTCCTGTCCTGCTGCAGCTTCTACCGTAATACTCATTACTTTACGGCGAGCTCCACGCTCCACACTAGTTACTACGCCACTTACAGGCGAAACAAATTTCACTTCAGGATGATTCTTGTCGATAAACAAGAGTCCTCCGGCCATAACATATTCCTGTTCTTTCACTACCACTTTAGGAGTTACACCTGTAAAATCATCGGGTACTAATGCATAGAATCCCGGCTCTTTTACAGCTACTACCTCAGCAGCCGCCTTGCCTTTCAGGTTAATGTCAAGACCTTTACGCAGTTTTATTAAATTAGCCATATTGGGTTATAAAAAATGGTTTTATAAATTTGACTGCAAAATTAAATAAAAAAGAATGGAAATAAACAATTTCAAGCGGGTTATTACGGAAAAATTCTTTATATAATTGAGTACAAGTGACAAAACGAACAAAATGTCTTCATTTTGCAATATGTAGAAAGCAATTTTTACTATTTCGCACTTACCTCTTAGAGGGAGATTTCGGGGCTCTCCTGCCAGTTTTTCCCCGAAAAGACGATATTTTAATAGGAATATATTAAAAATAAGCGGCTTATGAGTTCTTTACAAAGAGTAAGGTAATGACTTGGCGACAGTCGTAAATTCTGCAATTTGCAGGACGCTTCTGTCAAACAACTCCTGATAATGCAAAGGTACTAAAAATTTTGAAAATAAAAAGATGATTTTCTTATTTAATACCTTATTCGTCACGGCTCTTTCATTTAAAACAACCTCTATAATCCTTGTTATTCTCCGAAAAACCATTATTTTTGCGCACAGCGATGCAGGAAGCACCGCTTCCGGTGTTTCTTTTTATCGTTCATATAAAATTATTTTTGTAGGCGGAAATCAAATGCGACAGAGGTCGTTTTTTGATTTCCGCCTTAATTTTCGCTATGCGAAAATAAGATTTATTTTGCTGATATGCAACATTTTGCATGTCTAATATATAAAAAAGAAACATGCATTCTGCCGTCGTGGCAGCATAATGAAACATCTGAAAGAATTTGTGAAATCAGTGCCGGATTACCGCAGGACAGACAAGGGAAACTACAAATACAAGCTGGAAGATATTCTTCTCCTTGTAATACTCGGACGGCTGGGCAAGTGTATGACAAGACCGGATATAATCAGATTCGGCGAGCGTAATCTGAAACGCTTCCGCTCTTTAGGAATTTTGTTGGACGGTGTGCCTTCTGAACCTACGCTCTGCCGTATATTCAAACATATTGATGATGAAGCCATGTCTGAGCGGATGTCTGAATTTACCTCCACCTTCCATGATGAGCTTGTCGGTTGTGCCGGAGACATCCTCTGTATTGACGGCAAGGCAATGAGAGGGACGGTACTTGAAAACGGACGCACCCCCGACATCGTATCCGCCTATTCCCTTGAAGGAGGTTTCACCCTTGCCACGGACATGTGTGAAGAAAAAAGCAACGAGATAACTTCCGTACCCAAACTGTTGGACAAGGTGGATGTGTCAGGATGCATAGTTACGGCAGACGCCATGTCCTTCCAGAAAGCCATCATAGATAAAATCCGGGAAAAAGGCGGTGATTTCCTTATCGAGCTGAAGGCAAACCAGAGAACTCTGCGATATGGGGTTGAGGACAATGTCGAACTTGCAGAGCCTGTGGATGTATATTCGGAAGGCCCTTTTCTTGAACATGGCAGAATAGAGACCAGAGTATGCCGTATCTTTCGTGGAAATGACCTGATTACGGACAGGAAAAAGTGGAATGGAAATCTGACGGTTGTCGAAATACGGACTGCAACGGAGAGAAAATCTGATGGTCAGAAATCTTCCGAGAGGAGGTTCTATGTCTCCAGTTTTCACGGAAGTGCCAGGCGGCTGAGTACAATAGCCAGAATGCATTGGGCAATAGAAAGCATGCACTGGGACCTTGACCGCAACCTGAGGCAGGACTTCATCAGGCGGAATAGTGCAAGGTCCGCCAGAAACCTTGACACGATACAGAGGATAGTACTGGCAATACTTTCTATATGGAAAGGTAAAAGGAAAAAGCTCTCCGACAAGGCTAAGGGAACGGCCGAACTTATTAGAGAACTTTCTTTGGACTTTACCGCAATGATACATATGCTGGATCAAAAATGAGATAATTTGTAATTTCAGAGGATTCGTAACGTTTTGGGTATCAATCATAACAAAATCCCTACTTCCCATAAGAAGTGGGTGGGGGAATTATGTGCCTTTATCTAAGCTTAAATGAAAGAGCCGTGCCTTATTCGTAAATACCATTTTGGTAATCCTGTAAAAATTGCGTGAACGTCTTTCCCGTCTGTTGTTTGAAGAAACGCATCAGGTGGCTGGGGTCGGAGAAATGGAAATCATCTGCCAGTTGGCTGACGGTACGGTTGGAAAACAGAAATTCGTTTTTTAATTCTTCCAGCAGGCGCTGTTTCAGCAAATGGGTGGCAGACACTCCGAATTGTGCCATGACGGAAGCATTCAGCGTGATGCGGCTAATATGAAGCTTGTCAGCGTATTCCTGCACCCGTTGCAGGGTACGGATATGCTGCTCCAGCAAATCCTTGAACTGAAAGGCATAATTGTTCTTCGCGATTTCTACGGGCAAGCGGTAGGCGGCGGCGTAGGCCCGATTGATAATCAGCAAGAGGTAATAAAGCACGGACACGATGAGATTGTATGTGTCGGCAAGGGGATGCAGCAGTTCTTGTTTTATCTTCCCGAGCAGGCGCATATACTCTGCCAATTCCTCAGGCGAGGCATATAGGTAAGGTGGCGTATCGGTCTGATAATAATACAGCAGGCGATAGACGAAGAATTTGTCGGTGATGAATGTACGCATGAAGTCTTCTCGGAAGATGAGGAAGGTGTAGTCCAATGCCGGTTCGTCCACGTGCCACTCCTGTTGCTGGTGTGGCGAGAGAAGCAGCACCATGCCGTCGTGCAATTCTATCTTGCGAAAGTTCAGCAACAGGTAACCATTTGCTTTGCGAAAGAAGTAGAAGCTGAAGAAGTCCGTCTTGAACCTCCTGTATTCGGTCAGCACGGAGCCAATATCCTTATTTGTAGCGGTATTGATGTAAAAATCCACACCGCAATCCGTCTTGCTGAACGGAACGCTGACCAACTTTTCGGGGTTGATAATCTCTTTCATACGCTTGCCGTTTGTGCAAAAGTAATGTTTTTATTTATCAAGATGGCATATATTTGCAATTTTTTGGCATAAAACTATTGAATGATATTACTGAACTTTGTAACCGGAAAAATGGAAACATACGATATGGTTGCAAAAGAAAAAATAGACTTGTTAAAGAAGAAAATAGACGAAGCTGATGCCATTGTAGTGGGCGGTGCATCGGGAATGTCTGCCGCTTCCGGATTCGTTTTTTATTATCAAGATGATGACGTCTATAAAATGTTGGCAGGAGGATTGGCTGAGAAATATAATATCCATAATTATTTCGACTTATTTTATGACAGGCGTCTCAGCCGCGGAGAACTTTGGGCAAGCATGTTACGTGCCACCCGTTATATTTATGAGTGTTATACAGGTGAAACTTACAAAGATTTGGCAAAACTTCTTCAAGGAAAAAATTATTATATAGCCACAACCAATCAGGATGCACAGTTTTTCCGGGTATTCCCGGATGAAAAGATTACTCGGATTCAAGGAGATAACCGTTACTGGCAATGCAGCCGTCCGTGTCACGATGAAATATATTATAATAAGGAGAAAGTTTTCGAGTTAAGCGATAAGATTGTGGAAGATGTATTGCCTGACGAACTGATTCCCCGTTGCCCGCATTGCGGCGAAGAACTGGCTCCGTGGGTACGCTCGCACACATTCCTTGAAGGTGAATACTATCAGCGCGAAATGAAAAGGTACCTCGATTTCCTGCGTGCCAACTCACGGCGCAAGGTACTGTTCCTCGAACTCGGTGTAGGTATGATGACCCCGATGTTCATTAAGGAACCGTTTATGAACATGACTTATCAGTTCCCCGATGCCTTTTATGCCACCGTCAATCCGCAACACGCCATTGTGCCGAAAGAGATTGCGAAGAAAAGTCTTGCCATCAGTGATGATATTGCCGTTACGTTGAAGAAACTGCTTGGCAAGTCCACGGCAGGCATGAAAGAATTTAATGCAAAGGAAGCATTCAATCCCTCACGTATTTATTAAAATAATATAAAATGACTATGGAGATAACAAAGTTTTCAGAAAAAGATATGAATGCTGCAATAAGCATGGCACGGCAAACTTGGCACGGATATTACGATGAGTTCCGGGCTGAATACATCCGTTGCATTGCAGAATGTATCGTCCGTCATAATTACACGGACGAGGATTTGGCATTCAAAATCACCTGTAACGGAGAAGTGAAAGGCATCATCTTCGGCACACGGAAAGGCAAGATGGCAGACCTGTCCGTATGGGTCGGCGAGCAATGCAAGACGATGAACCCGCAGGAGAAGGAGTTGCTGGAACGGCTCAACGACTATATGGACGAAGCCGACCGGAACACCATCGCGCAAATGGGCGATGGCGACGTAAAACTCTCCCTATTCATTAGCATACAGAAGGGATGCGGCAGGGAACTGCTACGCGCAATGATGCAGGAGTTCAGCGCAATGGGCACTAAACGGATGTTCCTATGGACAGACACTTCGTGCGACCACGATTATTATCCTGCCCACGGTTTTGCCTTGGCTTCCCGGTATCGTGATACGCATTACTCTACCGAGGAAGCAGATTACATGACCTATATCTATTGGAAACCCTTAGCATAAAGGTCATGAACGAAATACAACAAGCTGCCCAGGCCATCGTCCGGGCCGATGCCCTGCTGATAGGAGCCAGCAACGGGCTTTCTATCGCTGAAGGCTATCACGTCTTTGCCAACAACGAGATGTTCCGTTGCCAGTTTGGGGATTTCCAACAGCAGTATGGCATACGGAATGTCATTGAAGGTTGTTTCTTTCACTACCCTACGGAAAACGTACGGGCAGAGTTTCTGCAATGCCTTGTGCAGCACTGGGTCAAAGAGTACCGTCCCTCGCAGGTGATGAAAGACCTGCTTGCCGTTGTGAATCATAGGGATTACTTTATCCTTACTTCGAATGCCGATACGCATCTGGAACTGTCCGGCTTCGATGCGGAAAAGGTCTTTGAGGTAGAAGGTACTTTCGAAGATTTATTGGAACACCGCCCACTTAAGGATAAAAGTTGTCAGGCAAACGAATTCCTTCGGCGTTATCATAATAGGAACGTAGTTATCTTTGAGTTGGGTATCGGTCGGTACAATCTACTTATCAAACAGCCCTTGATGCAACTGGCAAATAGCGAGCCTCATGCTATCTACATCACGCTGAACTTGGCATCGGAATTGTACATTCCCGATGCCATTGTCCACAAGTCCATCGGACTGGCAGGCGACATAGCCGTGACGCTCCAAGAATTGAAGAATGAACTTTATCAAAATGGTACATATTCCCATGTTTAAGGCATAGAGTCACGGGAAGATTCTTCCGAACTTTGCAACCGTAAACGATAAAACAATTAAAAATAGTAGAATGATGAAAAAGACAACGACTATCCGCTTGGTGCGCAATGCCACTTTGAGAATCAATTATGCAGGACACAACATCCTTGTTGACCCGTTCTTTGCCGACAAGGGAACCATCCAGTCGGCACTTGGTGTGTATAAAAGTCCCCGTGTGTATCTCGTAATGCCCGTCAGTGAGATAACAGAAGGGGTGAACTTTGTATTGCAAACGCACATTCACCCCGACCATTACGATGAAACAGTAAAGCGGCATCTGTCGAAGGACATCCTTTATTATACCCAACCGCAGGACAAGGCGACGGTGGAACAGGATGGCTTCACACGGGTGGAAGTAATCGAAGACAAGACAACAATGGGTGGAATGACCATCCATCGTGTAAGCGGTCATCACGGTTTCGGCAAGATTGGCGAGATAATGGGACCTGTGTCGGGCTATGTCCTGACATCAGAGGACTGTCCTACGGTTTATATTATGGGCGATTGCAAATGGGAAGCGTGCATCCGCGAAACGGTGGAACGGTTCAATCCCGACTACATCGTGGTGAACAGCGGCGGTGCAGTCTTTCCGGAGTTTTCCAAAGTGGACGGCTGCATCATCCCAGATGAAGCTGAGGTAATGCAAATGTTGGATGAACTGCCCACGCATATCAAGCTGATAGCCGTCCACATGGATGCTATTGACCATTGCCAGACCACCCGTGAAATCTTGCGCAACGAAGCGTGGCATCACGGAGCGGACATGAACCGCCTGATTATCCCGGAAGACGGAGAAACCATCAAATTATAAGCCCTATAAAAATTGCAGAGATGAAAGAAATCAAAAAAATAGCAGCAGCCGAAAATTTCAGTGTAATAAGCGTTGGCAAGCTAAGTGAACTGAGTGAGTATGTGATAGAACTTTCACCCGAAGTGAAGATTCCGGGAAAGGTGTTCGGAGGTGCGGCACTTCAGGCAACGGGCAGTGAATTTTCCTTCCAGATGTTCCAACCCAACACGGAAACGGGCTTCCTCCACACCCATAAGAACCACGAGGAGCTTTACTTCTTCCTTGCAGGAAAGGGCGAGTTCCAGGTGGACGGACAGGTGTTTCCCGTTGAAGAAGGCAGCATAGTGCGCGTGGCTCCCAACGGAAAACGCAGCGTACGCAACAACGGAACGGCTTCGCTTGTAATGCTCTGCGTACAGTATCGTGGCAACACGTTCACCGCAGAAGATGCTACCGATGGCGTGATTTTGGACGAACCGGTGAAATGGTAATATAATACAAATTGCTGATTAACGGGGGAGAGCGGCAAGCGGTTTTGGTCTGCCCAAAACACAAACTTGCTACCCTCCCGTTGGCATTGTTTATAATCCCATGCCCTTGCCTCTCCTAAGCGGCTCGACAGTCCTCCTAATGGACGAGAATAGCCTATCGAATTGTTCCTTGAACCATTCGCCAATCGGTTGCCCGTTAATGGCAAGTGCAAGTTTGGATTTGTCTATTGGGTCTTTCACCACTTGGAAGCCCGCCCTTTCGGTCGTGAACTTCCGCCTGTGTTCCTCCGAGTAGAGTTCACCCTCGTAGAACAACGGCTTGCCGCTGATAAGCGTGGCGGTCTGCCGCTCGTTGAAGCCGACTTTGAGGCAGAACTTCTCCATGTACACCAACTCTTGGAACAGCGGAAACCATTTCTTGGCTTTTTGGATGATGGATTTCAAGAATGACACTTCCTTTTGGTGTTCCGCTTCCTTGTCCGACATCTCCCTGCGGTGCTTGACTTGCAGTTCCATAAGCTGCCGTTGGTGTTCGGTCTGCAACTGCCGGACATTGGTTTCAAGCTCTCCCGTCTGCCGTTTCAGGTCACGGTAATATTGGGCGGTGGTGGTGTGCCGTGCCTCCGAACCACGGATGCCACGCTGCAAGCCGTATTTCGCCATTGTTGCGGCGTAGCTGTCGTGGTAGGCTACCAGCTTCTCACGTGTCAGCAGGTCATCGGCGCACAGGCGCACGGCGTTGGATTTCTTGCGGTAGGTGCGTCTGCCCTCCGCCTGCTTCTTCGCTTTCCTGCGCTCGCCCGTCACTATCGGCACTACCGTGGCGTGGATGTGCGGTGCGTGCTCGTCCATGTGCAGCACTGCCGAAACGGTGTTCTCTTTTCCGAACGTGCGGTGCAGCCATTGCAGGTTGTCACCGCACCATTCGTCCAGCCTGCCTCGTCCTGCACCCTCACCATGTCCTCGTGCGTGCCCGAAAGCACGATGCGGATTGCCCGTACTTGGTCGGGTGTTATCTTCCGCCTGATGCCAGCCGTGCGGATGCGGTGGTTTATCGCCTCGGTGCGGTCTGCCACACCGTCGGGGAATTGCACCAGCTCACGGTTGAGATGGGTGCGTGTAGGGTCTGCGTTCTTGGGCGTGGTCTTGCGTTCGATGTGGTCGGATGCGCCCGTGTCAGCCGACCCTTTCGCCTTGTTGATTTGGATGCTTATGTATCCCATGTTCGTTTCTTGTTTTGTTAGGTTCTACAAACTTGCTTGTCGGTATCCGTCTGTCTGCGGTTCGTACCGCACGGGCAAACGGGGGTGTCCAGAGGGGTGTAACCCCGTTGGCTCATTGGGGTGTTTTTAGCATGAGCGAAGCGGTGCGTGAAGAAAACGCCCTAATGAGCTATGGCTTTTTGTTTTCCAAAAGCCTGCGGCGGTGTCGGCGGTTTTCGGATGCTGTTCTCTTTTCGCTTGTAACATCGGCTTTCCCCTGTCGGTCGGCAGGATGGAAGTCCGTCCGACCAGCCTGCGGATGGCGGTGTTCACCTCTGTTGCTTTCCCGTTGGACTTGATGAGGGGTGAAATCTGATGAAATGATGAATGGATAACATAACACACTGACCACCAGATGGATGTTCTCTCAACATCTTTTCATCAAACCGCTCGCCAAAAGAAAAGTGATGTATGGGGCTGCGTCCGCTTTCTCTTTTCATCAGCCAAATACTTTTGTTGAGCGTTTGATGAGTATGTAAGTTGCTGTTATTCTTTATGTTTATATATGCTTTCATCATTTCATCAAAATATCAGAGTGTTTCCAATTGCGCTTTGCTTACCGTGTGTAGTAGCGTCCAATCCTCCTTACGGGTGAGTAAAGACATTCACGGTTGTAGTCGTATTGGTAGGTGGTGTAGGAAAGCGAGTTGGATGCAGGTGTCAGCTTCCAGCACTCCTGCACCACTTTCCGAACCTGCGACTTCTCCACCTTGACTTGCGAGCAGACGAGCAACGGAACAATATCATTCAGACAGAACGAGACAGATTCAACGCCGACACTTGCCATGATGTCGAGCAACAGTTCAGCCATCTCAATCTCCAACCTGTTGCGGTTGCTTCGGATTATCTTCCGCAGGGCATCCGTTTCCAGCAGCTTCGGGTTGAACCACATACGACTTTCTTTCCCGGTGGATAGCTGCCTGTGTTGCAGGAAATGGAGAAAAGCGGGTATTTCCGTTTTCAGCTTTTGCAGGAAGTCAGTGTCGTCACTCTTGAGCGGCACAATCTTCCGCACCCAATAGCGTGTTTCCCCTGCGTCGATGATGACGGGCAGGTGCTCGTTGTTGGAGCAAAGCACGAACTTGGCAAAGAAGCCTATCTCGTCACGGTCTTTGCCTTTCGCCTCCACCTTGTAGGATAACGTGGTACTTAGGTTCTTCAACCGCTCGCTGTCCTCACGGCGGTTAAGCAGCACCTCGTCCACCATGATGAGCAGTTTGCCCGCCCAGTCGGAATTGAACTGGCTGCGGAAGTCCTCGTTGGTGTTGAACGTCACGTTGTTTTGGTAGATGGCTTTCAGAAAGTTCAGGAACGTGCTCTTGCCCGTATTCCTTTCTTCGGACACGAGCAACAGGATGGGTTGCTTCTGAATGGGATAGAGGTAGAGCAGTTGCAGGTAGTCCATGCCCTGCTCGTACTGTTCGCCGAAGATGTGTTCCACCAACGAGCGGATGCAGGGGAAATCCCCCTCCTGCGGTCGGTGGCTTATCGGCTCATATAAGTTGAGGAACTTGCCGACTACGGGCTTGTAGTCCACATGGTCGGGTACGGTGCAGAAGCCGTCATACTTGGGGATGCCCGCCATGTAGTCCTTGCCGTAGTCCTGCCGCAGGGTCTCGGAGTTCCATGCGATGCGCTTCCTCACATAGCCGCCGTCGATGCGGGGCTGGTCCACAATCTTGTAGAGCGTGGTGCCTACTCGGATGAATTCTTCTTTTTTCTCCATGTTTTCAATAAGATTTTAGTGCTGCCGACGCCTTGTCGGCAAGCGGATCAAACATGGGCACAAAGCTACGGAAGGACGGCTAAAACCTTGATACGTAAAACGATGCAGAACGGCGCAAAAGAAACAGACAAACAAGAAAATGCAGCGGAACGGGTAATATCAGCCTTAAGTATCACATTCCCGTTGAAGTATCTGCGCACTGTTCCGTTACTGTTTCTCTTTGTGGCATAGTCTTTACGGACATATATTTCGTAACCCAAAAATTTTGCGCTGTCTTGTGCATTTGTAATCAAAGTCTTTTCCTGTGACATCTCCAGCCTTAACTTTTCCTGCATAAACTTGGTGATGTCTGCTTTGATTCTCTCACATTCGTTTTTCGTTCCGATAACTCCGATAAGGAAATCATCGGCATAGCGCACGTATTTCAACCTGCGAAAGTTACATCCATATCATTGCCACTTGGCATTGTAAGTATCAGCTTCTGCTTTTCGTGCAGTTCTTCTACCATCCTTGTTCTTACGTTTACATCCTCTACTTCATTTATCCTACGTTTTAGGTAGTGTACTCTGCTGTTGAGTTTGCAAATATCCTTGTTGCGGCTTCTTGCTGTCCCTTTATTGAATTTGTTGGCATATTCATCCATGTACTTATCGAACTTGTCTAGGTATATGTTTGCCAAAATAGGGCTTATGATACCACCTTGCGGTGTCCCTGAATAAGTCTTGTTGAATTGCCACTCTTCCATGTACCCTGCATTGAGGAATTTCCGTATCAGACGAAGAAATCTGTCGTCTGCTATTCTGCCTTTCATTATTTCTATCAGCACATTATGGTCTATGTTGTCAAAGAAGCCTTTTATATCTCCCTCGATGAACCATTTTGCACCGTTGAAATTGTTTTGTAGACTTTTCAGTGCTGTGTGGCAGCTTCGGTTTGGTCTGAAACCGTGCGATGTCCACTCAAAGTGTCCCTCATATATGGCTTCAAGCACCATTCTTACTACCTCTTGAACCAATTTGTCTTCAAAAGACGGTATTCCTAGCGGACGCATCTTCCCATTCTTTTTCGGAATGTAAGTTCTCTTTGCAGGATTGGGACTATAAGTCTCATCCTTTATACTCTCTATGAGTTTGTTTATCCTATCAATGCTCATCTCATCCTCAGTTTTGCCATCTGTGCCGGGTGTCATGTTGCCCGGCTTTGCATACATACGTTGGTAGGCGACAAAGAACATCTGTTCATTGAATAGAATACGGTAAAGCCTTTCGTATTTATACTCGGGCTCATTGCTGTGTCCAGCTAAAATGTTTAATACTTGCTCTGGATTTCTCATACGTCTCTCACGTTTTCCGTTGTTTGTATTAAAGTTACAGACTACTTCCCTTCGCCATGTACAAGGCTTTCCCCTGCTCGGACTACTACGGAAGTTCCGTTACCATATCGGATATTCAAAAGCTTTCTTTATAGCTGTTTGTTCCAGCGTTCCGACTTAGGTAATCCCCAGTTAGTTCTCTTAATAACTATTAGCACGACATACTGTCGGATGCGACTTTCGTTCTTGTCCGCTTATTGCGGCTGTGTCATAGTCGGTTCTTTATGCTCTGCACTAACGCACAAAATAGGCAGAGTACTATGAAACAACGTATGTATAATAGTCTTCCGTTGTTGCAAGATTTGGTACCACTGAACTATCATTCAACCAATCAAGGCTTCATCCTTATGTATGTCTTTTCGTCTTGCCCCTCAGTCGCCACCTGACTATTAGTGGACTTGGAGCTTTAATCAGTATGCTACACTCTCCATCGGGTTTCCCTTTTGGATAAACTGATTGACGATAGGACTATATCGAACCCAATCCTAACTTCCTGCTAAAGAAGTATTTATTAAGCGACCATTCTGGGCGCACGCGCGTAAATTTGCGTTGTGGTGATATTGGTATGCCCCAAAATCTTGCTCACGCTTTCTATCGGCATACCGTAATTGAGAGCCAAGACAGCGAAGGAGTGGCGGCTCAGGTGGAATGAAATCGGCTTTTCTATCCCGCATTTCTTCGCCACGGCCTTGATGCGCTTGTTCACCATGTCAAGCGAGCCGATATTGAAAAGCCGCTTGTCTCTTCTGAACGGCTCGTAACGCCTGATTATCTGCATAGGGATGTCCATCAGCTTGATTTGGAACGGTACGCCCGTCTTTTTGGCGTTTCGACACAATCCATGGTGTGCCGTTCATTTCAACAATGTTGTCAGTGGTCAGGTTCTTGATGTCCGTGAACGAGATGCCCGTCCAACAACCGAACAGGAACAAATCCCTTGCCAATGCAAAGTTGGGATTGTCCAGCTTGATTGCACTTAATGCTTGAATTTCATTCTCCGTCAGAAAGCCACGTTCCTTGTGGTCGGGGTCAACGTGGTACATCGCAAACGGGTTTCTCGGTATCTTGCCGTTGTAGTGCGCCGTGGTGACGATGTGTTTCAACGGTATGGAGTATATCCACACGGATGACTGCGCCAGCCCGACCTCGTTTCGCAGGTACAGGCAGTAGTCACGGATGAAATCCTCCGTCAGTTCGTTCATCGCCATGTCCGTCCGCTTGTAGTGCCTTGTTATGAACTCTGCCACGTATTTGCGGACGGTCAGGTACTTTTGGTACGTGCGCTTGGAGCGGTCTTTGCCCACCCGTTTGGCAAACGCCTCGTTCTCCTTGTCAAAGGCACGCAACAATGTCTCATACTCCGTGCCGATGCCTTGGTAGGCATTGCGCACCATTTCTGCCGTGACAAACGCCTCACGGTCGGAAAGCCGCTGGTAGTGTTTCGTTATCTGCGCCTTGATATTATCAAGGGCGTAGTTTACTGCCACCGCCTCACGGCTCTTTCCTTTTCGCCCTGTTGCCTTTGGCATCCCAAAGTTCCTTTGAAATGTGCTGTTTGCAACTGAACTGTGCGATAGTCCCGTTGATTGTAACCCGTCCCATGATGGGGACAATTCCGTTCTTTTCCTTGCTTCCGTTTACATAGAAGACTGTCTTGAAAGTGCTCCGCATAATCATTCTTTTTGTTTGGTGCAAAATTAGTTTATGGGAGTTGTAAGGGCAGAATGTAAACCTACGCAGAACGCAGAAATAGAGCCTGTTAGCGTTAAATGTGCAATTGGTGTCGGGTAATGGTTTGGAAGTGCATCTCTTACTGCAATCCGCCTAAATCCGTTTTTACGTCCTTATGTCATTCCGTGCCACCAGAAGCCAAACTCTCTGACCGTCAGTGAGAATGCTCAAATTCGCTTTATTCTGCGTTTTATCCTATTATTTTCCTTGAAAAAACATTCTATCAGAATCGGGCGGAATCAGCTCAAGAAGTTATTTCATCCGGACGACATGCGAAAACGAAAAAACACTGATCCACGAAGATTTTTTATTACAAAAGAAAAACAACAGCATAGTCTTAATAACATTCCCTCAAAAAAGTATAAATTCTTCAGCATCTTTTCCCGAAAATATCGAGATATCTTCGGGAAAAGAACATATACTTTTTCAAAGGCAGGTCCAAGACCACGTAAACAACTTATAATCAATGCAAAGAACAACAAAAAATCCCCAAAAGGAATATCCAATAAAATAATTTGTCAATACCCCGGATTTTGTTTCAGTACCCCATTCATCACTATTACCTTTTCAGGTATCGGGAAAACAGTTGTATAACCGTTTTCTTCACCGGGAAGCTGTGGACGGAAGCTATACGGACGAGTGAATTGACGGAAACGAATCAAGTCCTGACGCCTCCAGCCTTCCCACGCCAGCTCCATCTGCCTTTCATCCAGCAAGTTTTCAAGAGTTGCTTCACGATACGAAGCTCCTACTCTGCCACGGACTTCATTCAATTCTCCTGTTCCATTTTCGTTATTTCTCACTTTGGCCTCACTCATCATCAGCAACACGTCAGCATAACGGAACAAGACAATATCATTATCCATCAACTTTCCATCTTTTAATGCTGTATTATCCACTTCATATTTCTTCATACGTGCTCCAGCTGTTTGTTCATATACCGAATTGGAAACATCGAGGGCTATTGCCTCTGGATAATATACCAGCGGAGTGCCGTCGTCGAGCAGAATAGGATTTCCCTGTAAATCGTACACCTCATCGGCGAAATAGCAGTAATCGAAACGAGGATCAACTTTGTCTGTGCCATACCCAAAAGTCTGCAAAACCTCAAGCGTTGCACTTGAACCATTTTCACCTCCTAATCCATAGGTCTTTGCATGATTATAGTGACGGGAGCGGAACAAATATTGCATCTGGTTGGTGTATAAAGTCTTGCTCATCGGTATTACAAAAATATTTTCCTGAGAAGACTCATTGAATATGGCAAAATTTGAAGAATAATCTTTTTCTAACTGATAACCCATCTGAGAAATCTGTGTACAGTAATATTGTGCAGCTTTCCAAGCATTGAGATTTTCTCCGTTTACAGTAAAGAAGATTTTTCTGCCATCCGGAAAGACACCATCTGTCCAGTCGGAATCCATATATACTTCAGCATTCAGCATCAGCTTAGCCAACAGAAAATAAGCAACAGGCTTTGTCATTCTGCCATAATATTCACCAGGAATATTACTTTTCTCTTCGCTCAGGAAAGGAACAGCCTCCTGCAATTCATTTACGATAAAAGTAAAAATCTTATCACGCTCTGCCTGTTTCATTTCCGCACCGGCCGCATCGGAAGTAACAAGCAGAGGAATGCGTCCGAATAAATCCATCGCATAATAATAAAACATAGCACGAAGGGCACGTACCTCTGCCTTATAAGCCGGAAGTTCTTTATCAGTATGTGTCGCTGAGAAATGTTCAATCTGCTCCAACGAATAATTACATAGCTTAATACTCTGGAACAAGTACTCCCAAGTATTCAATATGGCATCGCTATTTACTCCCCACTGATGCAGGTAGAGTCCTTGCCAGAATCCACCATCATACCAGTCACCTCCACGGGTGGGCATAATAGCCTCATCGGTCGTAAAAGTATTCAGGTCATAGATACCTCTCCCTGTTCCCTGCAATCCTTCACTATCTTTATAACTGCCTACACAGTTATAAAGCGATGCTACACAATTCCGATAGAGAGCCGGCAGTGTAGAATAAGCATTATCTCCCAATAAACCATCCCGAGGATCTTCTTCAAGGAAACTGCTGCACGATATACTGAACAATGAAGTGCAAGTCAAAAATAATATATATATTTTTTCATGGCTAAACATTTAAAAATTAAGACTTAAACTAAGAGTATAGGTACGCGACAACGGATAAGTCCGTTTGTCATCAACTCCCAATGTAGAGTCTACGGTCATACTGTTTATAAGAGGGGTTAATCCCGAATAGCCGCTTATTGTTCCCAAGTTGTTGATAGTGAACGCCAGACGCATGTTATGTAAAAACTTCGTATTTTTCAGAGGAACATCATACCCTACTGTCAGATAATCGAAATTAATATAATCTCCATCCTCCAGCCAATAATCAGTTGCGGTCTGATCTTTTATCATTTGTCGGGGAGCTTCCTCCATTACATTATAGTCGGGAAGAATATTCATATTCATATAAGTCAGTGAAGTTCCATTATATATTTTATGTCCGAAAGCTCCGTTTATCTGCAACGATACATCAAAACGTTTATACCGGAAACTAATGTTTGAGCCAAGCAAGGTCTTAGGCATAGCCTGACCTGCCACATAACGGTCTTCTCCGTCTTCCAGATTTACACCTCCCCCATTCAAGTCGGCGATTTCATATTTATATCCACCATTACCATCGGGAACCAATCCGGTACAGTGAGGAAGATAAAAAACTCCCAAAGGCTGTCCTACAATCTGATATACAATATTATTATATCCTCCATGAAAACCTGCCCCGTCAAGTCCGGCTATAACAGTATACTCCGAGGCCGAAATATATTCGCCATTATACATACCATTCAGCGAAAGCAACTTGTTCTTCTGGAAAGTTATATTTGCATTGATATTCAGCTCCATATCCTTGGTCTTCAATGGAGTAATACCAACAGAGATTTCTGTACCGCTGTTACGCATAGAACCAATATTGGCGAGCAATGTATTGTAGGTAAAAGGAGGAACACTTACCCGATAATTATAAAGCATATCGGTTGTCTTAGAGTTGTAATAATTGACAGACAACAGCAAACGGTTGCCATAAAAGCCCACATCGAAACCGGCATTGAAAGTATGTTTTACTTCCCACTTCAGATCGGGATTGATATTGCGTAATGTTTCATAAGTCACTACAGGAGAATTTCCGACAGGTGCGACTCCATTGGGCCGGACTAGATTCATCGTCGTATACGAATCTATACCTCCCTGATTTCCAGCAAGTCCATAACCCAGGCGCAACTTCAAATTATCAATCCAGGTAATCTGCTTCATAAACTGTTCATTTGACACATTCCATGCAGCAGAAACAGATGGGAAAAAGCCCCATTTATGATTTGCTCCAAACTTTGAAGATGCATCCGTACGAGCATTGACTGTCAGTACATAACGGTCGTCATATGTATAATTCACTCGCCCCAGAAAAGATGCCAGATGAGGTTCCTCATAATATGAACCTGTTCCTTCCCAGGGACGCAGAGCTCCAGCCTGAAGATTGTCGAACCCCATAAGATCGGAGGAAAAGTTTGTTACCGTAGTATAAAATCCGGTATATGTATTTTTTTCCAACTCTGCCAAGCCCAATACATCTATGAAATGCTTTTTCAACTGTTTCCGATACGTAAGCATTGCATTTCCTAAGACAGATTCTGAACGGCGGTTTCCACGATACGCCTGTCCGTTTGCCCAGACTATAGTGGGCAAATACTGTGAGTTCTCTGTATCATTATAAGTATACGAGCCGAAAAGTATAAATTTCAGGTCGGGCGACAAATTAAAATTCAAACGGGCATGAGCACTGAAATAAGAAACATCATCACGATCATTGACCTCCATCCAAGCCAAAGGATTGGTTATCTGGCTGGCAGTAGTTATCTGGTCCCAAGCGTCGGTCGTATAATCTTTATGGTTAGGGAAAGTAGGGTTAAAAGCCGCTGCCGAATAAAAAGTTTTCTGATAATCGAACAAATTCCGGTTTTTCTTGACTGATCCAAACAGTCCAAGTTCGCATTGGATAAATTTATCGAATATATCTTGCGACATATTCATATTCGATGTAAAAAGCTTCATGCTTTCATTCTGTATCACTCCCTCACGGTTCAGATAGCCCAAAGAAACACGATAGTTGGAAGCATCTCCTCCACCATAAAAAGCAATGTTATGATTCTGCTGCAAGCCCAATTGTTCTATTTCTTTTTGAAAATCAGTATTACAGCCTTTATCCAGAATAGAAATTCCATTTTCGCTTGTTACTTTCCGATATTCATCGCCAGAGAGCATATCCAGATGACGATAAGCATGGGCAATGCCAAAGCTTCCGTTGTAATTAATACGCGTTTTACCAGAGATTCCTTTTTTTGTTGTAATATTAATCACACCCGAGGCACCACGAGAACCGTACTGCGCTGTTTCTGAGGCATCTTTCAAGATTGTAAAACTTTCTATATCGGTCGGATAAATCGAAGTCAGCATACTTAAATCGCCCAACACCCCATCTACAATTATCAATGGATCATTACCACTTGTCAACGAAGTGGTTCCTCGCATTCGGACAGATTCCAAAGCTGCTGTACCATTACTGCTTTTCATGATAGTCAATCCTGGTACTCGTCCCTGAATAGCTTCCAGCGGATTAGTTATTTGCTCTTTATTCATTTGCTGTTCGGTAATTTGTTCTACCGAACCGGATATGTTCTTCAGTGTACCCCGAGCGTATCCAACCGTTATCACACTATCCGGAAGAGTTGTAATCTCTATTTGTGCATTTACAGGCTGATATAACCATAAGGTTAACGAACAGACAGCAATATACTTCGATTTTGCTTTCCGATATTTCTTCATAAGAATCAGATTTTAAATTAAGGATAATTACGAAATTAAGCAAAAAGGAAGAGAAAAACAACCCTAAAGCCCAAAATAAACGTCCTGATGTTTTCTGAAAATACAGGTTTTCAGAATAAACATCAGGACGTCTACAAAAATATATAAACAAACTTATCTGCTCATCATTCTTCTGGAGCAAACATTGGGTCCCATGCCGGCAGACGGATTGGCTTCTGCTTCAAAATATTCAGTACCTTTTCTGGTACATATTTCTTTTCTACTACCAGACGGAACATATATTCGTCAAACCACTCATCGGTCATAATCAGATGTCCCTTATAACCAGCCTCTGCTCCCCAACTGTTTTCAACCATCCATTTCTTCGGCTTACCGTCTTTATCCAAATCTACAGCCATCAAAGTCATAGCATGGCTGGATCCACTGGCAAAGGTCTGGACACGCTGTTTCTTATTCATTCCAAACGTAGTACCCATCAGTGATTCATAATCAAAATTCTTTAAATCGAGAGTACCACGTTTACTGTCTAAGAATTTCGCGACGTCACAAGAGAAATACATCATTGTACTATCCTTTATTGATTCAATAGCCATTGCTTTTATATCCTCAACAGGTAAATTGACGTAAGTCCAGTTCTTTCCATCATAAACATGACGGTCAAAATCTATTTCGTAGCATTTATAATATTCACGACTGGGGTCATTCATCAGCATGACATAATTATTGGTTAAGTCATTTCCCAAATATTCCTGATAAAAAGACTGTGGAGTATACTCCTTCGTTTCACCGTTCATAGTCCACGTAAAACGTTCCACAGGTTCACCGAATGCTAAGGCAAGCATACGATAAACGGTAGAAAGCATTTCTGTTTTTTTAGCTTCAAGTGCAGAAACCTTTACTCCTTTTGCGGCCTCATCACGTAATTGCAGACCGAACTCTCTCAACTTCAAGCCAACCAGACGAGCTATCTGTGATGTGTTTTCACTACTATAGGTTTCTGGCATAACCGAAGACGGAACTACTCCATACTTACCTATAACATCTGAAATACCAGTAAATTGTCCTCCGTCGCTTATAGGATTGCGGAATAACCACTCTACCATCTTATCATCCATTGGTTTTTCACGCGTGTCAATAATTCCCTGCAAGAAAAGATTAGCTTTCTCTAGCTGGTCGTAGAAAAAGCAATAGTTCTGAGAGAACTCCATTTCGTCCAGACCATATTTAGCCATCATTTGAGCACGCAATACGTTCAATCCGGTAAAAAGCCAGCAACGTCCAGACTGCTGCTGGTCTGTTATGCCATGTGAAACAACTTTATTGGTGAAGTTAGTATCGAAATTAGCCAGATTTTCATGATTTTTCGCAAGTACTGCTATACTGGTTTCAGCCATGGCATTATAAATAGCCTTATCTGCCGGCGTATGCTTATAGCTGCTTTTAATTTGGTTCAACATGTCTTGTGTAATTCCCCCCTGTTGAGCCTGTGCTCCCAGTGCCATTGCCATCAGGCATGCTAACATTATGTTCTTCTTCATATACCTTAAATGTGTTAGTTTCTAAATAATGTGCCAAAAGTACGAATTTGTATTTTAAAAATAATAAAATAAGAAGGTAAAATATAGATTACTTCGAGCGATATTTGTAATTTTGATTAATTTTTGAGTCATACCCATGAGCAAGTTCAGAAGTATAAAACATATTGTCCGATCTACCATCATATTAGCTTTGGTATGCTATTTCGGAATTATCGCCGTTTTGAGTATTCCTTTTATTCAAAAACGGCTATCCGATTTTACGGCTCAAGAGCTCAGCCGTATCATGCAGACTGAGGTCAGAATCGGAAATATCGATTTAGGACTGCTGAACCGTGTCATTATACAGAATGTATATCTGGAAGACAAGTCTGGCAAGGAGCTGCTGAAAATAAACCGTTTATCTGCTAAGATGGAGTTATCGTCTTTATTACACGGCAAAATACGCATCAGCAGTGTACAGCTTTTTGGTCTGAACGCTCACCTCAACCGTCCGACCCCTGACAGTAAGACTAATTTCCAGTTTGTACTTGATGCATTTGCCTCAAAAGATACAATCAAGAAAAAATCAACCATCGATTTGCGTATTAATTCCGTATTGATTCGTCGCGGACAGGTCTACTATGACTTACTTTCCGAAGCTCAAACTCCTGGACGTTTCAATTCAAACCATTTAGGCATACAGAATCTTTCAGCAACACTTTCACTAAAAGCCTTAACGCCTGATTCTCTCAATGCGCAAATCAAACGTATAAGTTTCAATGAACAGAGTGGATTCAAATTAAAGAAACTGGCACTGAAAATTACAGCCAATCACCATGGATTACAGGCAAACAATATTGAGGTTTCTTTTCCTAACAGTGAGCTGAATATAGATACGCTTGCTGCAACATACGACAGTGCTTCATCTGCTCCTGTAATAAACAATGACACACGGTATATGGCTCATATGAGAGCTCGTATTACATTGGCTGACTTTGCCATGTTTGTACCTGCACTAGCTCATTTCAATGAAGCTATAAACCTGCGCATGTCGTTGGACGGAAAAGGATATCAAACCAAGTGTATAGACATTTATATATCAAACAATACTCAAAGTCTTTTGCTGAAAGCAGAAGCTATGATAAACCACTGGAACGAAAAAAATAATATGTTCCTTTTTGGTAACCTGTCGCAACTGGAAGTAGATAAAGAAGGTATTAACTGGTTACTTTATAACCTAAGTGGCAAAAACAATGTTCCCGATATTCTGAAACGGATTGGGGACATAAGTTTCAACGGAGATATTTCCGGTTATCTGAATCAATTAACAACACATGGCACACTTCTTACAGATGTAGGAAGTATTCGGGCCAATGTAACCATGCACTCCGATACATTAACCCATCTACGTTCTTATTCTGGAAAAATAATCAGTCCGGAATTACAATTAGGGACCTTGTTAAACCAGGAAAAGACACTGGGAAGCACAACATTCGACATAGAATTGCAAGGTTTCAAATATCATGACGGCAAAGCTGAATCATATATTAAGGGAGTGATTTCTTCGTTTACATACAAGCAGTATGAATACCGCAACATCATGCTTGACGGACAATATACTCCAGGAGGATTTAACGGAAAATTATCTTTGGACGACAGCAATGCAAACATTGAAATAAACGGACATGTTGCAACACGACAAGCTGTGCCTGATTTCAATCTAAAAGCTGTGGTACGTAACTTCCGTCCTAACGATCTGAATCTGACAGACCAATATAAAGATACAGATATGTCACTGAATCTGACTGCCGACTTCAGCGGACACTCCATTGATGACATGCAGGGAAAAATCAGTATTGACAGCGTACAGGTCAACGCTCCAGAAAAAGATCAATGTTATTTCTTAAAAAAACTTAAGCATATTTGCCGGAAACGTAAGTAATAGTCAGGAAAAACAAATAGAAATCCGTTCTCCTTTCCTCAATGGCTTTGTCAAAGGGAACTATTCTTACCGTACTCTTCCAGCAAGTATACTGAAGACATTGCAACGGTACATTCCGTCATTACTCGTTCTCAACAAGGAATTGCCTGAAACAAACAATGATTTTCAGTTCAATTTCCAGTTGGAAGATACAGAGTTATTCTCAAAGGTATTCAAAATCCCTGTTGAACTATACATGCCGGCTACATTAAACGGATATTTTGATGATAACCGTACACGCTTGCAAATTAGAGGTTATCTTCCAGCATTTGTTTACAACGACTCATATTTCGAATCAGGAACGTTATTGTGTAATAACACTTCAGATGAACTGCAATGCCAAGTGCGTATAAACAAACGTCTGCAAAAAGGTGCAATGATTAATTTGGCTGTAAATTCTCGGGTCAGCGACGATAAATTAAAAACTACCATCCATTGGGGAAATAATGTTCCTTCCACTTTTAGCGGTATGGTAGAAGCTATTACAAGTTTCCATAAATCAGAAGAAAGTAATCGCTTATCGACGATGATAGACCTGCGTCCAAGCAAAATTATTTTAAATGATACGATATGGAAAATACATCCATCACAAATAACCATTGATAAAAACCTGATAGAAATCGACAACTTTCTATTTGAGCATCAAAACCAATATGTGCGTGCAAACGGACGTATTGGAAAGGAAACAACAGACTCTTGTCTGGTGGATTTGAGTAATATCGACTTACAATATGTAATGGATATAATTCAGTTTCATGCAGTTAAATTCAATGGTCTAGTAACTGGACGTGTCCACTTACATAATGTACTTAACAATCCGGTGATGTATACCCGACTCAACGTAAAAGACTTTTCGCTGAACGATGCGTTATTAGGTCAGGGAGATATAAGAGGTGAATGGGACAATGAATTAGGAGGAGTACGCTTACATGCCGACATAAAAGAGAATGACCATTACTTCACTAATGTAACCGGGTATGTTTCGCCTAAGGAAAAAGGATTAAACTTAAATATTCAGGCAGGAGGTACAAATCTTTCCTTCCTGCAACCTTTTGTAGAGAATATATTTACAAATATGCAGGGAAGAGTCTTTGGACGCGTCCGATTATACGGCCCTTTCTCCGGACTTGACCTGGAGGGATGTGCTCAAGCAGATGCCAGCATGAAAGTAAATATCCTTAATACATCATTCACCGCTCATGCAGACTCATTCCGTATAAGCTCAGGGCACTTTGCCTTCGACAACATACAAGTAACAGACCCCGAAGGACATACAGGGTTAGTTAATGGCGCACTCAGACATACAAAACTAAAGAACCTGATGTATGATTTCCGGTTCAACACAAACAATATGCTGGTATATCACACGGAAAAGGAAACACCTGAATTTCCTTTCTATGGTAAAATATATACAACTGGAGAAGTGTTGCTGCGCGGAGGAAACAATACACTTACTGTGGACGGGACATTACGAACTGATCCACAAACAAAGTTTACATACGTAACCGCCACAGCAGCTGAAGCAACCAATACACAATTCATAAAATTTGTGGATAAGACTCCCCGAAGACAGCAAGAAAACATTCAGACTGAATTATATCATCATTTAAACAAAACAAATAATAAGGAGGAAGAAGACACTCCTACTGATACCCACATTAATCTCCAGATAGAAGCAACTCCGGCTGCTACCATGCGTATCGTCATGGATCCTATAGCAAGAGATAACATTTCTGCAAACGGAACCGGCAACCTGCGTATCAACTATTATAATAAAGGAGATTTCCAGATTTTCGGTAACTACAATATCGAAGAAGGAATATACAAAATGAGCATGCAGAATGTTATCCATAAAGATTTCATCCTGCAATCAGGAGGAACAGTTTCATTCAACGGAAATCCACGAGAAGCCAATCTGGATGTACAAGCTGTTTATACCGTTAACTCTGCTTCATTAAATGATTTAGTGGCTGATGCTTCAAATACCAAAGGAACTGTAAAGGTAAACTGTTTACTGAATCTGAGAGGTAACCTGACGGCTCCTACATTAAAATTCGACCTGGACTTGCCGACCGTTAGCGATGAAGACCGGGAATTGGTACGAAGTTTAACCAGTACAGAAGAGCAAATGAATACACAAATTATTTATTTGTTGAGTATTGGAAAGTTTTATACCTTTGATTATGCCAACAATGCCAATCAGTCGGATGCAACAAGTTCACTGGCTTTCAGCACACTTTCCGGACAGTTAAATAATATGCTTTCTCAAGTAATAGACAGCCAGAACTGGAACGTGGGAACCAATTTAAGTACAGGCGATAAAGGGTGGACTGACGTAGAGGCAGAAGCTATTCTTTCAGGAAGACTGCTTAACAACCGATTAATTATTAATGGTAATTTCGGTTACCGCGATAATCCTATGCGTAACACCAACTTCGTAGGAGATTTTGAAGCAATGTGGCTACTGACTAAAAACGGTGATTTCCGTCTGAAAGGATATAACCAAACCAACGACAGATACTTTACAAAATCTACTCTGACAACACAAGGAATAGGTTTAATGTATAAAAAAGATTTTACGAACTGGCGCGAATTATTTGACTGGATTCTATTAAAACGTCGCAGCAAGCGTAACAGCCAATAAGAAAAAGAACAACAACATTATAAAACAAACTATCTCATTATGGAAAAGAATTATTTCTTACCCGCCGAATGGCATCCACAAAGCTACATCCAGCTGACGTGGCCGCATAGCGGAACCGACTGGAACTACATGTTAGATGAAGTAGAAACATGTTTTTTCAACCTCGCCAGTGAAATAGCTTCCCGGCAACCTCTTTTACTGATTGCCCCTGAATATCCAGAAAAATTAAAAGACTTCAAATATAAAGACAATATACATTTTGTAAAATGCCCGACCAACGATACTTGGGCACGCGATCACGGCTTTATCACATTGCTCCAAAATGACGGGACTCCCCTGCTGCTAGATTTCTGTTTTAATGGTTGGGGAATGAAGTTTGCAGCAAATAAAGATAACCTGATAAACTGGAATTTATATCAGAGCAATCTGTTAAAAGGGAGTTATACAACTGTCGTAACTTTATACTTGAAGGAGGATCTATCGAAAGTGATGGTAAAGGAACCATGCTTACAACTTCTACCTGTCTCCTCGCTCCTAATCGGAACGACGTAATGACGCGTGAGGACATAGAGCTATACTTAAAAGAAAGATTTAATCTTCAGCAAGTTTTATGGCTGGATCACGGATTCCTTGCAGGTGATGATACTGACAGCCACATAGATACATTGGCTAGACTTTGTCCGGACAACACTATTGTTTATGTACAATGTACAGATAGCGCAGATGAACATTATGATGAACTCAGTAAAATGGAAGAACAGCTGAAAACGTTCCGTACACTGGAGAATACACCATACCGCTTGCTTCCTCTGCCTATGCCAACAGCTATTTATGATGAAGAAGGTGAACGTCTGCCTGCAACATATGCCAATTTCCTGATAATGAATGATGCCATATTGTATCCGACATACAACCAACCGGATAACGATCAAAAGGCTGCTCAGATATTAGCACAAGCTTTTCCTGAAAAAGATATTGTAGGAATAGATTGTTGCCCACTAATTAAGCAACATGGCTCATTGCATTGCGTTACCATGCAATATCCGGAAAGTGTAAAAAACAGCAAACATTAAAATTTTAACCGATATGAAAAGAACCATTCGAGTAGGTATCGTACAACAAGCATGTACGAATGACCTGAAAATAAATTTGGAAAAATTGCACCGTAATATTGCTTCTGTTGCACAAGCCGGTGCACAACTTGTTGTTCTACAGGAATTACATAATACCCCCTATTTCTGTCAAACAGAAGATACATCTTTATTTGATCTGGCAGAGCCTATCCCCGGACCGTCAACCGGATTTTATAGTGAAATAGCAGCAGCTTATCATATAGTATTGGTTACTTCACTATTTGAGCGTCGTGCACCCGGACTTTATCACAATACAGCCGTTGTATTCGACTCTGACGGAAGTATTGCGGGAAAATATCGTAAAATGCATATACCAGATGATCCTGCCTATTATGAAAAATTCTATTTCACTCCAGGTGATCTGGGATTTGAGCCAATAGAAACAAGTCTGGGTAAACTAGGTGTTCAAGTATGCTGGGATCAATGGTATCCAGAAGGAGCCAGACTGATGGCATTAAAAGGTGCAGAGCTACTTATTTATCCAACAGCAATCGGATGGGAAAGCAGTGATACACAAGATGAAAAGATGCGTCAGCTTGGAGCATGGGTAACAGTACAACGTGGTCATGCCGTCGCAAACGGACTTCCTGTCATCGCCGTAAACCGAGTAGGACTTGAACCTGATCCTTCTGGACAAACCAATGGTATCCAATTTTGGGGAAATAGCTTCGTAGCCGGACCACAAGGAGAAATTCTTGCACAAGCAAGCAATCTGAAAGAAGAAAATCTCGTAGTAGAGATAGATATGAACCGAAGCGAAAATGTTCGTCGCTGGTGGCCATTCTTGCGTGATAGAAGAATAGACGAATTTGATGAACTGACCAAACGCTTTATCGACTAACAAATTTTCGTTCTAGCTTCAGAACTATAATTAATACAAACATGAGAGTGCCTCAAAATTAAATAAGCATTCCAGAAAGTATAGGATAGTACTTTTAGAATAAAAAAATAGCCGTATCAAACTTTATTTAAGTAATGATACGGCTATTTATCTTATGCAATAATCAGTATTAAACTTCTCTATACAAGACTTTTCGATACCTAATAAAAGGTCAACGTTTATGCCAAAAACCAGGCGAAAACATCAGCAGAATGCCAAATAGCTCCAATCTTCCTATTAACATCATAAAAGACAGTAACCATTTAGCAAGATCAGGAAGAGCACTCCACGAAAGGCAGGTCCATATGCACCTAAACCAGGTCCAACGTTACCCAAACTAGAAACTACCAGTCCAAAAGACTCTGTAAGTTCAAGTCCCATAAACATTAAAGCTACCCAGCCTACAAAAATACAAATCAAATACAATAAAATAAAAGTATTTACAGTAGAGATAGTAGAAAGAGAAAGTGCCTGCTGATTTACCTTTACGGGTAATACAGCACGAGGATGAATCAGACGGCTGAACTCATTCTTCATATTACGGAAAAGAATAAGCAAACGCATATTCTTTATTCCCCCGCCAGTAGAGCCGGTACAACCTCCTGCAAACATTGTATAAATCAAAAGCATCCATGTAAAATGAGGCCATACATTATAATCATCAGTAGCAAACCCACAAGATGTATGAATACTTGCTACTTGAAAAAATGCCTTCCGAAAAGCTTCTTCCCATCCATAATGGTTTTGCATGACCAAAGGAACTGTGATAAGTAAAGTTACTATACCTACAGACATCAAGAACCATCTACATTCATCGTCTTTGAACAGATTGAAGAATTTTCCTTTCAGGCACATAAAATATAATGAAAAGTTTATTCCCGACAGGACCATAAAAATCGCTATCACATACTCTATAAAAGGAGAATTCCAATATGCCACACTATCCTGTTTAGTAGAATATCCGCCCGTAGCAGTAGTTGTAAATGAATGACAGACTGCATCAAACAAATTCATGCCTCCCAACATCAACAATATCGTTTCCGTTATTGTAAGAAGCAAATATACAGTCCACAGCCACTGAGCCATTATACTGATTTTCGGATGAATCTTATCATGAGTCACCCCTGTCGCTTCAGCAGAAAACAGAACCTGATTTCCGACTCCGAATATCGGTAATACCGCTATCGTAAAAAAGACAATTCCTAAACCTCCAATCCACTGAGAAAAGCTACGCCAGAAAAGCATTCCATACGACAGTGACTCAATATCATCCAGAATCGTTGCACCTGTGGTTGTAAAACCTGACATCGTTTCAAAGAAAGCATCGGTAACAGAAGGTATTTCGCCACTGAGGTAGAAAGGAAGCATTCCAAACGTAGTAAATAAAAGCCATGTAAATGCAACAATACAGTAGCCATCACGACGAGAAAGCTTATTTTCTGCATTACGACCAAGGAACAACAGCACGCAACCGACAGCTGCGGCTAATAAGGTTGAATAAAGGAAATAAATATAACTATGTTCCTGATAGCACAGGGAAACACCTGCACATAATAAAAACAGCCCACCTTCTATAAACAATAAAATACCCAATATACGGAATATCATTTTGCGATTAATCAAACTATTCGCCCGATTTCCAGTTAAATATTCATTGTGTGTTATAAAGTCTTGCATTTTTCTTATTTTTCTAAAATGAAGTACAAAACTAATGATAAAGATTGAAATAGATTGGATTTTTCATGCAAAAAGATACAATTTAAACCGCATTTATACTGAACATTCAGAAATATTTACGTAATTTGCAACATTCATTAACCAAATTATCTTTTTACACAGTTATGGGTAAATTCACTTTTCATCTGATCAAAAAGCTGACAGGCATTGATATTGAACAATTACAAAACGACAACGAAGCTCTATTAATAAAGAATCAGCAACTTTCATTTGAAGTCAAAGATGCTAATAAAGAAGCAACTTATAAACGTACTCAGCTAACCGAAACACAGGAAGAGTTATCACTTGCACAAACTGAACTCACCCAATTACAAACCTCAATTGCAGAACATCAGAAAGAGATTTCACATCTCCAAACTGAAATATCCAGACTTCAATCCGACAAAGCAACCGGATTGGAGAAAATGCAATATTCTGAACAGGAAATTGTTTCACGAGATAATGATATTCAACAATTAAAAAATCAGCTAGCCGATTCTGAAAGACAGAAAGAAGTTCTAGCTACTGATAAGAAAGAGCTGGAAGCAAAACTGGCTGAAGCAAATAAACAGAAAGAAACTATTGCTGCCAGCAAGAAAGAACTAGAGGCCAAACTGACTGAAGCGGAAAAACAGAAAGAGACTATTGCTGCCGGTAAGAAAGAACTGGAAGAAAAACTGGCCGAAGCAGATAAACAGAAAGAAACTATCGCTACCAGTAAGAAAGAGCTGGAAGAAAAACTAGCTGAATCAGATAAACAGAAAGAGACTATTGCTGTCGGCAAGAAAGAACTGGAAGCAAAACTTGCCGAAGCAGAAAAGCAAAAAGAAACCATCACCGCCAGCAAAAAAGAACTGGAAGAAAAGCTAACTGAAGCGGAAAAGCAGAAAGAAACTATTGCTGCCAGTAAGAAAGAACTGGAAACAAGACTAACTGAAGCGGAAAAGCAAAAAGAAACTATCGTTGCCAGCAAGAAAGAAGCTGGAAGCAAAACATGACATGACGCAGGAAAAGCAAGCAA
>ENA-OQJI01000021-OQJI01000021.1-human-gut-metagenome-genome-assembly--contig:-NODE-21-length-40521-cov-2.043868_pt1 | contig 40521 bp, 40 predicted proteins | sample MGYA00242602_ERZ504768 | MGnify/ENA primary metagenome ERZ504768 (study PRJEB26092, sample SAMD00036368) | human gut metagenome | host: Homo sapiens | study: EMG produced TPA metagenomics assembly of...
ACTTTGTTTTCGGTAATCATCGCTTTATGTTTTTTGATAACTGATTGATTTGCAGCTATAAAGTTACAAAATATTTGCGAGATTACCAACTTTTATAAGCTATATCTTATCCCGAACTCACGTATTATATATAAAGAAAACGCGGATTAACGCAGGCTCTTTATAGATTCAACCTTAAAGAATTCTGTAAAAGTCTATGTTAATCCGCGTTTTGCAAATTTCAAATATGGAAAAGGAACGTCTTATTACACCAAGCTATTGTTGTATACTGGCAGCCAATTTCCTTTTATATTTCGGCTTTTGGCTATTGACTCCAGTTCTTCCGTTTTATCTTTCAGAGATATTCGAGGCTTCAAATACGACAATAGGTATAGTGCTTTCCTGCTATACCATTTCCTCTCTTTGTATCCGTCCGTTTTCCGGATATTTTCTCGATACTTTTGCCCGTAAACCTCTCTACCTGATTGCCTACTTTATCTTTACACTGATATTTGCCGGATATATGGTAGCTGGCTTGCTGACATTATTCATTATTTTTCGTGTGATACACGGTATATCATTCGGTATGGTTACAGTTGGCGGAAATACGGTAGTAATAGACATTATGCCTTCCAGTCGTCGCGGAGAAGGTTTAGGATATTATGGACTGGCAAACAATCTGGCTATGTCCATCGGACCGATGTTCGGATTGTTCCTTCATAGCGGAGGAGCTTCATATATCACCATTTTTTCTTATTCACTGGGCTCTTGCATATTAGGCTTTCTGGCAGCTACCATGGTGAAAACGCCCTATAAACCTCCCGTAAAAAGAGAGCCGATTTCATTGGACCGGTTTATTTTGTTAAAAGGACTTCCTGCCGGATTCAGCTTATTACTGTTATCTATTCCCTACGGCATGACAACAAACTACGTAGCAATGTATGCTAAGCAAATAGGTATCACTGCAGAAACAGGATTCTTCTTTACTCTTATGGCTGTAGGAATGGCTATCAGCCGACTCTTCAGTGGACGCCTGGTAGACAAAGGAATGATCACACAGGTCATCTCTGCCGGGTTATACCTCGTCTGTATCTGCTATTTCGGTCTGACAGCCTGCGGATGGCTTATCAATTGGAACAGTTCATTTACTATTATTTTATTCTTCCTTATCTCCCTATTGCTTGGAATCGGGTTTGGAACAATGTTTCCCGCTTATAACACCTTATTCGTCAACCTTGCCCCCAACAGCCAACGAGGAACGGCTACAAGTACTTATCTGACCTCATGGGATGTCGGATTAGGAATAGGAATGCTGAGTGGAGGGTACATTGCAGAAATAGCTTCTTTCCGAGCAGCCTATCTGTTTGGAGCCTTTCTGACTGTAGTTTCTGTTATTTACTTCCATTTTAAAGCCGGTCCGCATTTCCTGAAGAATAAACTCAGATAACTAAGAATCTCCTATTCTTTATAGGTAAAAACAAATATATGCGAAAGCTATTGTTACATTCGTAATTTGGACTGATAAGATAAACGAACGGAATAATTCTACATGATCATAAATAAACGCAGGTAGATAATTTTTATATGCACCCAGATTCTGTGCCAGCTTATCTACATCTGCCACCATAATAAAGGATGCATCGCGCGATAGATTCGAAACACACTCATCAAACAACGTGTGTTGCGGAATAGACAATACTTGCGAAATGCAGGAATCCACCTTTTCCTGACCGGAAAGGATGAGCACACTGTCCTCACGAAGAGGCTGAATGGACTTTAACCGTTCTTCTACCCGATATAGGCATGAATCGGAAGCATACATAGAGCCACTCAGATAAAATACTTCACTATTCAAATGAATATCAAATTCACTCCAACAATCAGTATTTTCTTCTGCCAGCAAAGGTATCGACGCTGTATGTCCGTATAAAGTCAAAAAATTTGCCGTCTTAGTATGAGCGATAGAAGTAAATCCGACATCCTGGCGCAATGACTTTTCGTCTTTCTCGGCATCTATTACTTTTTCTATCAGATTCTTCTGATAACTGACAGCCAAAAATCCCTTGCCATTGTAACAAGATATGAAATCATTATTACTTACGGGGTAAATCTCTATCGTTTTTCCTCTATAAGTTTCTTTTTTAGCTGAAAAAGAAAGTCCCTTTCTGGTTATCATTCGCGAATGAAGTTCCTTCCAGATTCATTTGTACGGAAATACATAACCAAATTACGAGAAGAAATCGGAGCATGAAAACTCACCATCATATAATTCATCTGATTATGTAAATCGTGAGCATTCTCTACGATGTAAGGAATCATATCTTCTCCCACAACAGAAAAAAGTCCACTGCTTTGAAGTGTATCAAGCTGTCCTGCATAAGCAGCCTGTGGAAACTCATTGACCATAAACTCAATATTATCAGTTTCCAAAAGTCCGATACAATCAGAAGGAACAACAGCAAGCAAATCAGCATCCTTTCCACTTTCTGCAAGACTCAAACGAGCAAAACTATAAAGCCCTACTCCTATGCAAAAAAGTATAACAGAAAGTATTACACCTAATTTACCAACTGTACGCAATTTCATAGTTATTTATATTTTTTATGCAAATATAAACAAATAATAAAGAAAAGCAAACTGGAAACACAAAAAAGCGACCTTCACTTGAAGATCGCTTTCATTTTCAGAAGGGTGACTAGTGGGACTCGAACCCACGACATTCAGAACCACAATCTGACGCTCTAACCAACTGAACTATAGTCACCATGTTGATTACCCTTTCAAAAGCGAGTGCAAAGATATATGTTTATTTTGAATTTGCAAACACTTTTGAGAAAAATCTTTCATAAAAGTTCATTTTATGCTGTAAAACCTTCTAGAAGGAGCATTATTTATATATAGCCTTCTTACCAGCCAGCAATGTATTCTTCATCAACGATACAATTGTCATCGGTCCTACACCACCGGGAACTGGAGTTATATATGAACATTTTGGAGCCACTTCATCAAATTTCACATCTCCGGTAAGTTTAAATCCTGATTTTTTTGTTGCATCGGGTACACGAGTTGTACCGACATCAATCACAACAGCCCCTTCCTTAACCATATCTGCCTTTACAAAATTAGGCTGTCCCAAAGCTGCTATAATTATATCCGCTTCACGACATTCTTTCACCAAATCTTTACTACGGCTATGGCAGACTGTTACGGTAGCATCACCCGGATATGCTTTCTGCATCATCAGCATTGCCATTGGTTTTCCGACAATATTACTTCTTCCAAGTACAACACATTTTTTACCCTGGGTTTCTATATTATAGCGTCGAAGCAGTTCCAAGATACCATTGGGAGTTGCAGAAACATAACAAGGAAGCCCGATGGACATACGGCCTACGTTTATCGGATGGAAGCCATCAACATCTTTACGATAGTCGATTGTTTCTATAACTTTCTGTTCTGAAATATGTTTAGGCAAAGGCAATTGTACGATAAATCCATCCACATCGGGATCATTATTCAGCTCTTGCACTTTCGCCAGAAGTTCTTCTTCGGTCACATCACTTTCGTAACGAATAAGAGTAGATTTGAAACCGCAAACTTCACAAGCCTTTACTTTTGCTGCAACATAGGTTTCACTACCCCCATCGTGCCCTACCAAAACCGCAGCCAGATGTGGACGCTTACCGCCACGGGCAACTATATCGGCAACTTCAGCAGCTATTTCCTGCTTTACTTGTTCCGAAACCTCTTTTCCATTAATTAATATCATAATATAAACTGCAATTATTAGGTTATCTGTAGTATTAACAAATGTACAATTTTTCAGGGATGCTTAACCGAGAAAAAGAACGGTTTATGTTTTATTAACACTGATTCAGTTTGTATTCTACCCATCTATCAGTGGGTACGACGAGGTTTCCAAGAGCGAGAAACAAGCCTCAAAACAAAAAACTTTTTATTTCACAGGTAAATCTGCAATATTTTTTCTACCCAGCAGTTTCGACTGCCACAGGATGCTGAATTTAAAACGTTCTGGAATATCTGCGAGAACAGTCTTATCCAAATTCTCCTGACGATCTGAAACAAATTCCGGCCGTAAACGAAGAAATTCTTTTCTAGCCTGAAGTACCGCACGAAAATTAGAAACATCTCCTTTAAGCAGAAAGAACAAGGCTGCGAGATAGTCCAAGCATGTACGTGTCCGCATTACTGAAACAAGCTCTTCAGCCGGAAGATTTTTATAAAGCATAAGCAGGTTATTGCGAAAGTTCAAGAACGTCTTCCGAGGATTTTCTTTCTTCAATGTGGCCCCACCTACATGATAGACTACGCTTTGAGGCAGGCAAACCAGCTCATAGCCACGGCTGCGCAAACGCCAGCACAAGTCTATTTCTTCCATATGTGCAAAGAAACGTCCGTCGAGTCCCCCTACTTCCCGATATTTGTCAAGCCTGATAAATAAAGCTGCACCCGTAGCCCAGAAAATGGAAACCGGAGCATCATATTGTGCAATATCCTTTTCTACCGTATCAAACACACGGCCGCGACAGAACGGATACCCATATCGGTCGATAAATCCACCAGCCGCCCCTGCATATTCAAAATATTCTTTATTTTTCCAGTCGAGAATTTTAGGCTGGCAGGCTGCAACCTCCGGATGCAAATCCATATATGATACCATTGCTGACAACCAGCCTGATGAAACTTCCACATCGCTGTTAAGCAGCACAACATATTCAGCATCAACCTGTTCCAATGCTTTATTATATCCATCTGCAAAACCATAATTCTCAGGCAGACGAATCAGACGGACAGAAGGAAACTCTCCCTCTACTATCCGGCAGGAATCATCAGATGAGCCATTATCGGCTACACAAACCTCTATTCCCTCTCCTTGCGAACACGAAATGACAGAAGGCAAAAAACGGCGCAGCATATCTGCGCCATTCCAGTTTAATATAACGACCGAAACTTTTATCATAATATAATACCTTTCAACGCGGTTCCGTCATCATTAAAATCACCTAAACGTACGCGTATTAACTGATTGTCTAAAGCATCGTTCTGCTCCAGTTCCACACGGATATAATTATCGGTGAACCCATGCATAGGACAACCTGGCTTGGAGTGTTCCATCAATACAGTTGCTTCCTGACCAATATGACGAGCATAAAAACCTCTTGTCTTTTCGTCCGATAATGCCAGTAAACGCTGACTTCTTTGATGTTTATCGTCGGGAGAAACTACATAATCTATTTTCAAAGCCTGAGTACCAGGGCGTTCCGAATAACTGAACACATGAAGCTGGGTTACATCCAACCCTTGTATAAACTCATAAGCCTGTTCAAAGTATTCGGGCGTTTCTCCTCTTGTACCGACAATCACATCTACACCGATAAAGGCATCGGGCATCAAAGACTTGATTTTATGTATCTTGGAAGCAAAAAGCGCAGTATCATACCGGCGACGCATCAATTTAAGCACCTCATCACATCCCGACTGCAACGGAATATGAAAATGAGGCATAAAACGACGTGACTGTGCTACGTATTCTATAATTTCATCGGTAAGCAGATTAGGCTCAATGGAAGAGATTCGATACCGCTCAATGCCTTCCACCGCATCAAGTGCCTTTACCAAATCGAAGAAACTTTCTCCTGTAGTTTTTCCGAAATCACCTATATTTACTCCAGTAAGTACAATTTCTTTTCCACCTTCTGCTGCCACCTGACGAGCTTGCTCTACCAGATCAGCAATTTTACCATTACGACTTCTTCCTCGCGCAAAAGGTATAGTACAATACGAACAAAAATAATCACATCCATCTTGTACTTTCAGGAAATAACGGGTACGGTCACCTCTAGAACATGAAGGAACAAAGGTACGTATATCCTTTGTGGCAGTAGTGATAGCTTCACCATGCTCATGCTTCTCCAAATTTCCCAAATATTTCATCAGATCGCCTTTCTGTTCTGCTCCCAAAACCAGATCGACTCCCTCAATATCTGCTACCTGTCCAGGCTTCAGCTGCGCATAACATCCAGTCACTACGATAAAAGCTCCCGGATGCTCTTTCGCCAAACGATGAATAGCCTGACGGCATTTTTTTATCTGCCATTTCAGTGACCGAACAGGTATTAATTACACAAATATCAGCCTGCTCACCTTTACGTAGGGTACGGACTCCTACTTCCTTAAGCATTTTTCCAATGGTAGAAGTTTCCGCAAAGTTCAGTTTACAGCCTAATGTATAATAAACAGCCTTTTTATTTTGAAAAATAGTTGTATCTGTCATACTTTAAATATAATAATTTGAATGCAAAGTTACGTATTATTATCGGAACACAAAGATAAGGAAGAGAGCTTTCACCACCGAAAAAACATCTCCCCTAAAAACATGCAGAAAAATCGTTTAAATATACGAATATTCTCCCATATTTCCATATCCGAAAACATCTTTTATGAAGAAAAGTATTTTAAAACATATTTTTTTTTGAAAAAAAAATGCCCTAAAGAGAACAACGTATTAAAAAAAGTCTATATCTTTGCATCGTTTTAAGAAAACAACATTAAGTATTACAGATTTTAAAAAGCAAAGAAAAATGAAAAAATTAGTATTTTTGTTCGTAGCATTCGCTGCTGTATCTTTCGCATCTTGCGGTAACAAAGCAGCTAACAATGAATCAACAGTTGACTCAACTGCAGCAGTTGAAACAGTAGAAGAAGCAGCTCCAGTTGTTGACTCTACAGCAGTAGTAGCTGACTCAGCAGCAGTTGATTCTGCAGCAGTAGTAGCTGAATAATTTCGAACAACATTCGAGAGAATTGAAAGTCTGGCATGCGAAAGCATTCAGACTTTTTTTATACCCTTTTATATCCTCTGATGAGCGATAAGAAATATTTCCTTTACCACCTTCCCTATCTTTACGTAGTAAATTCTCTACCAATCATATTCTTTCACCAAAAACATGCTCTTGTTTACTTCTCTTTTTGTACAAAAATTTCAAAAATATCCTGATATTTTTCCAGACTCTTGAGGAAGAATAAATCAGTATATCCACAAATTTCTGTAACACCCCATCTATTCCACTAGAGAAACAAAAAAATCCAGCCCCTCATTTAGTAAAAAGAAAAACACTATAAATATCATCTTTTACCAAATTCCTCCCCTATTCTTTACTCTCTCTTAAAAAATAATTACTGGCCATTATTTCAACCAATAAGATCCACCAGCATAAACATAACCAACAATCAAGCAATTTTGAATATACTTATTAAGATAATAAAAAAAGAAATCCCGAGCAGATTTTCATCTACTCGGGATCTTATCAAGTATTTACAGACTGCAAAATTAAGCTTCTTCTGCAACAACTTCGAAAGGAATTTCAACAGAAACTTCCTTGTGAAGTTTAACGACTGCTTTGTAATGACCAACTTCTTTTACAGAATCCTTAACAACGATAATCTTACGATCGATGTTGTGACCCAATTTAGCCAATTCTTCAGCAATCTGAATATTACCAACTGAACCATAGATAACGCCAGTTGCGCTAACTTTTGTAGCGATCTTCAAAGATACATCTTTCAAAGATTCTGCTACTGCTTCAGCATCTTTCTTAATCTTTTCCAATTTGTGAGCACGCTGTTTCAATTCTTCAGCCAACATTTTCTTTGCAGCTGGAGAAGCGATAACTGCTTTGCCTGTCGGAATAAGATAGTTACGACCATAACCTGACTTAACGGTTACAATATCATTCTTGTAGCCCAAGTTAACTACGTCTTCTTTCAAAATAATTTCCATACTCTTATTCCTCCTTTAATTATTTCATCATATCAGTTACGAAAGGCAGCAAAGCCAAGTGACGAGCTCTCTTAACAGCCTGCGCAATACGACGCTGGAACTTCAATGAAGTACCTGTAATACGGCGCGGAAGGATTTTACCCTGTTCGTTCAAGAATTTCTTCAAGAATTCAGGATCTTTGTAGTCGATATACTTAATACCACTCTTTTTGAAACGGCAGTATTTTTTTCTTCTTAACGTCTACTGAAGGCGGAGTTAAATATCTGATTTCTGATTGTTGCTGTGCCATGATTAGTTTTCCTCCTTTTTAGTTGATTTTACATTTCTTCTCTTAGCAGCGTATTCTGCAGCGTATTTGTCCATCTTGAAAGTCAAGAAACGGATAACACGTTCGTCACGACGGTAGTTTACTTCAAGTTTTTCAATAACCGACGGTTCTGCTTTAAATTCAATCAGTTGATAGAAACCTGTAGATTTTTTCTGAATTGGGTAAGCCAATTTCTTCAATCCCCAGTTTTCTTCATTAATGATCTCCGCACCCTCCTGTGTAAGGATAGCTTTGAACTTCTCTACCGCTTCCTTCATCTGAACATCAGACAAAACGGGAGTTAAAATGAAAACGGTTTCGTATTGATTCATACTATACGTTAATTAAATTATTAATAATAAATTTTTCAAATGCGGCGCAAAGTTACGACTTTTTCTCTAATATACAAACCATTGCATTCTTTTTATATGATAAAGAATGTTATTTTGAGGTATTTTCATATACCATATATAGCAAAAGTATCGTATATTTGCGTAGTTGTTTAAACAATAATTACATGATAGAACAGTTTAACTTTGACATACAGCTCATTTTTGCGATCCTAAACGGAAAGGTTTCTGCTGCAATCAACCGTAAGCTAAGCCGTAATTTCCGACAGAATGGAATGGAGATAACCCCTGAACAATGGACCGTATTATTGTTCTTATGGGAAAAGGACGGAGTTACCCAGCAGGAGTTATGTAATGCGACTTTTAAGGACAAACCTAGCATGACTCGTCTGATAGACAACATGGAGCGCCAGCATCTGGTAGTACGTATATCGGATAAAAAAGACCGACGTACCAATTTGATACATCTTACAAAAACAGGAAAGGAACTGGAAGAAATGGCACGCTTTATAGCCAACAAAACATTAAAGGAGGCTCTTCACGGGCTGACATTGGAGGAATTAAGAGTGAGCCAGGAAGTTCTACGCAAAATCTTTACCAATACAAAAGACTAAGAGTAAGCTTTTTTATTTTTTTTCATCAAATAATTTCTTCAATACAAGAATTATCCTTTAATTTGTAACCAAGAAAAAATAAACCATAAAATAGAAGACACACATGAAAAGCTTATTAAAGAACTTAGGATTGTTACTGGTTATTATCGGAGCAGTAATCCTGATTATTTGCTACTATGGAGGCAACGTAAACGACAATGCGATTTTGGCAACTTCTTTGGTTCTCATTATCGTTGGATTAATTTCTCATATCGTTCTGAATAAACGTATTGCCGATTAATATTGAGCTAACAAAAAGAGAAATAAAAAAGCCTGGGTTTTATAAACTCAGGCTTTTTTATTTCAGTTATCAGTTATTTCTTATTCTTGCTCTGGGGTAATCAATTTATATCCTTTACCATGGATATTGATAATCTCGATAGAATCATCATCTTTCAGATGCTTACGCAATTTAGTGATATACACATCCATGCTTCGTGCGTTAAAGTAATTATCATCTATCCAGATAGTCTTCAATGCAAAGTCACGCTGAAGAATTTCATTAGCATGAGCGCAAAGCAATCCTAACAATTCAGACTCTTTAGTTGTCAGTTTAGTCTGCTTATCGCCAATAGACAAAATCTGTTTCTGAGTATCGAATGTGAAACGTCCGATTTTATACATATTGCTTTCCTTATTGCGTTTTCCACGTACACGACGTAAAATAGCTCGATACGGAAAGTCAGCTCTTCCATACTGAAAGGTTTAGTAATATAATCATCAGCACCAATCTTGAATCCTTCCAGGATATCTTCCTTCAGTGTTTTAGCTGTAAGGAAAATAATAGGAATTTCAGCATTTGCCTGACGTATTTCCTGTGCCAAAGTAAAACCATCTTTCTTAGGCATCATTACATCAAGTACACACAAATCGTATTTATTTTTCAAAAAGGCCTTGAAACCAGCTTCACCGTCAGGAAACAACTCTGCTGAATATCCTTTTGCCTGCAAATATTCTCTTAAAAGCATGCCAAGATTCTCATCATCCTCGCACAACAAAATACGCAATTTTTCGTCCATATCAATCTTCTTTAAATAAAGGTAATACAATAATAAATTTAGTTCCTACATTCAGTTCACTTTCGGCACGTATAGTTCCCTTGTGATCTGTAATTATCTTCTTTACATAGGCCAAGCCCAAACCAAAGCCTTTCACATCGTGTAAGTTGCCTGTATGAACCCGGTAGAACTTTTCAAATATTTTTTTCAGGTTTTCTTTCTTTATACCGATACCATTATCTTCTATCGATATATGAAGCTTGCCTGATTCATTCCAAGTACGGACTTTCAGATGAATATTAACATCCGGTTTCTTATATTTCAATGCATTATCCAAAAGATTGAATATTACATTCGTAAAATGCATTTCATCTACATAGATGAACGGATCGTCGGCATCCAGAGCAACATCCAAAGTTCCGTTACAGTTTTCCACTTTCAGGCGGAATGTGTTGGTTACACCGTAAACCAGTTCATTGGCATCAACCTCTTTTTTCTTCAGTGTTGCCTTTTGTCGTTCGAACATAGACATCTGCAAAACCTTTTCTACCTGGAAACGCAATCGTTTGGTTTCATCATTTATAACCCCAGAAATATGCTTAAACATGGCAGGCGATTTACCTACGGCCGGATCATTCAACATCTGGGCAGCCAAAGAAATAGTAGAGATAGGTGTCTTGAATTCATGAGTCATATTGTTAATGAAATCATTCTTTATCTCTGTCAGTTTCTTCTGACGGAAAATGATGTATATGGTAAAAATAAAAGTCACCAACAATACCAGCGTAAAAATAATAGATGGTATCATGAACCGTACAGAACTGAAAATGTAATTGTCCATTGTCGGGAAAAAGACATTTACAAATCCCATCTTTGCGGGAGGATCTTTTTCGAACAGCAACCGAGAGTAAACCTTTTCGTTATCGTATTCATAATCAGAGCAACGATAAATTTCTTTATTATCACGGTCTGTTACCGTAAAATGATAAGGTATGTCTACCCCGTTATTCTTTAATTCCGAATTCAGAAAATAATCCAGCTGTTTGAAATTTACTCGTTCTTTCAACGGCTTATCACTCGCCGTATAAAGAATATTGTAAACTACCTCATTCAACAAAGCACGCTGGTAAATATAACGTTCTTTTACGATCTCCTGCAACGTACGTGAAGTCTGAGGAATATTCTTTCCGGTTGAAATAATCTCTTTAGGAATACTAGAAGGACGATTTATCACAGTTTTCCACTCGAAAGTAGAAATCGTACTTCCATCGGAAGAACCGATCAACACACTTCCACTAGACTGAGACTGATGTTGACCTTGAAATTGTTGAGAAAGCTGTGCAGCACGTTCAGTGGCCGCAACATCTTTTTCAAGATATTTTTTCGTTTCCACCAACTCTAAGTTATGAACAGCCTGAGCAAGACTCCGTCCTACATTCTCTTCGAACTGCTCCTTGCGCATCTTGACCATCTCTTCTATATAACTTACCTGCAAATAGAGCAAGCTAAGAAAAGAGAGTCCCATTACAATACCTAATATCCAAATAGTTGACTTTTTCATGAAGGCAAAATTAAACAGCTATCACTTACAAGATACTCTGCTTAACATGTTTTAATCCGTGATTCTCTTATATTAACGAAAAGCGGATATTTACATGTTATTTTAAAAACTTTACGCCACACATTACTCTGCTTTAATGCAAAAATAATAAAATTTTAAATTAATAACAAACAAAGTATGCTAATTGTTTAAGCTTCGTTAAATAAAAAAGGCCGCATTTTTAAGAAATGCGACCTTTGCAACCTATAAAAACAACAACTAGAAAGTTTATACCTCTTCTTTTTTCTTGTTCTTCGAATTCTTTCATCAACTTATTCTGAACATCAGTCGGCACAAGTTCATAACTTGCAAACTTCATAATGAACGAAGCGCGTCCTCCTGTAAGTGAGCTCAATGCTGTAGAATAATTAGACATTTCTTTCAAAGGTACCTTTGCAGCAAGCTTTTCATAGCCTTTTTCACTGCTCATACCCATAATCATACCTCTACGGCCTTGCATATCACTCATAACATCACCCAGTTTATCACTTGGTACGAATACTTCTACGTCATAAATAGGTTCCAGAATCTTCGGACCAGCATTCTTAAAGGCTTCACTGAAGGCCTGACGTCCGGCCAGCATGAAAGAAATTTCATTTGAATCTACCGGATGCATCTTACCGTCATAAACAATTACACGTACATCACGGGCATACGAACCGGTCAAAGGTCCCTGTTCCATACGGCTCATGATACCTTTCAAAATAGCCGGCATGAAACGAGTATCAATAGCACCACCTACTACACTGTTAACAAATACCAATTTACCGCCCCATTCCAGATCAATTGTTTCTGTACTCTTTACATTCATCTTAAATTCCTGGCCGTTGAATTTATACAGTTCAGGAGCAGGCATTCCTTCATAATAAGGTTCTACAATCAGATGAACTTCACCAAACTGACCAGCTCCACCCGATTGTTTCTTGTGGCGATAATCGGCACGAGCAGCTTTTGTAATAGTTTCACGATATGGAATCTTAGGTTCATAGAACTGTACCTGAAGCTTTTCATTGTTTTCCAGACGCCATTTCAAGGTACGCAAGTGGAATTCACCCTGACCATGAACCAAAATCTGTTTCAACTCTTTAGACTGTTCTACTACCCAAGTCGGATCTTCCTCACGCATGCGGTTCAATACAGCCATCATCTTTTCTGTATCAGCTTCATTGACTGGCTTAATAGCACGAGTATATTTCGGATTCGGATACTTAATAAAGTTAAAACGATTTTCGCAGTCTTTACCATTCAAGGTATTTCCTGTCTTCACATCTTTCAGTTTCACTGTACATCCGATATCTCCCGCACGAAGTTCGTCTACCTTTTCACGGTTAGCTCCGGCACACACATAAAGCTGTGCCATGCGTTCTTTAGAACCACGATCGGCATTATTCAAATCATCACCTTCGTGTACAACTCCACTCATAACCTTAAAGTACTGTACATCTCCGATATGTGGTTCAACTGCTGTTTTAAAGAAATACAAAGAAGTAGGTCCGTTTGCATCAGGAGCAACAGGAACACCACGTGTATTATGTACAGTAGGCATTTCATCAACAAATGGAACGACATTACCCAAGAATTCCATCAGTCGGCGAACTCCCATATCTTTACCTGCACACACACAGAAAACAGGGAACATACCACGTGCAGCCAATCCTTTACGAATACCTTCACGCATTTCGTCTTCTGTAAGCGATTCAGATTCGAAGAATTTCTCCATCAAAGTTTCATCATGTTCGGCAGCAGCTTCTACCAGAGTCTTATGCCAAGCCTGAGCTTTTTCCATTTCCTCAGCAGGAATTTCTTCGATAGTCGGTGCTCCACCGTCAGGACCCCATGAATATTTTTTCATCAAAAGTACATCGATCAACGAATTGAAGTCTGGTCCTGTAGCCAACGGATACTGAACCGGAACAACTTTAGAACCGTAATTTTCCTTCAACTGTTCCAATACATGATCGAAATCACATTTTTCACTATCAAGCTGGTTTACCAGGAAAATCACAGGTTTTCCCAACTTTTCAGTATAACGGAAATGATTTTGTGTACCTACTTCGGGACCATACTGGCCATTCAACAATAAAATAGCCGTATCCGTTACGTTCAATGCTGTAATAGCAGCTCCCACAAAGTCATCACTTCCAGGACAGTCGATGATATTCAGTTTTTTGCCATTCCACTCTACATGATAAACGGTAGAGAAGACCGAGTAACCATACTCCTGCTCTACCGGAAAATAGTCGCTGACTGTATTTTTGGCAGTGATTCTGCCGCGACGTTTTTATAATACCACTCTCATAGAGCAGCGCTTCTGTGAGGGTGGTTTTACCTGATCCGTCATTGCCAAGCAGGGCAATGTTTTTAATTTCGTTGGTCTGATATACTTTCATGGTATTTCAAGATTTAATTATTGAACAAAAGGATATGCTTTTCATATCTCTAACATAGTGATGCGCAAATTAGAAATTAATGAGCAGAAATGCAACAAATTTATTCGTGTTACTAAACTATGTTTTTAGACAGAAAACGTCAAGATTCATCTTTTTCCCCTCTACGGCATCAGACTAAATACAATAAAAAAGGCCATGCCACGGCAAACCTAAATTGCCTTGACATGACCTTTTCTAAGGTATATAAAGAACTGTATTACCAGATATTTACACGGTTTTCAGGAGCAATATACATCGGACTTTCCGGAGTGATATTGAAGGCATCATACCAAGCCTGAATATGAGGCAGAGCACCATTTACACGCCATTCGCCCAATGAATGAGGATCTGATTTTGTACGAGAACGCATATCTTCTTCACGAGTATTGGCAGCCCATACGGTTGCATAAGCCAAGAAGAAACGCTGTTCCGGAGTAAATCCGTCTACATCACCCAGAGGATTTTCTTTCATTGCATTCTGGAATGCAAGATATGAAACATTCAAACCTCCATGGTCAGCCAGATTTTCACCCAAAGTCAGTTGTCCGTTAGCTTTCAGTCCCGGCAATACTTCGATATTGTTGAAGAAATCAACCATCACTTTTGCACGAGCATCGAAACGTTCTGCATCACCTTCTGCCCACCAGTCGGTCAGGTTACCATTCTTGTCATACTGACGACCCTGATCATCGAATCCGTGAGTCATTTCATGACCGATTACTACACCGATAGCACCATAGTTGAATGCGTCATCAGCGTTCATATCGAAGAACGGATATTGCAGGATACCTGCCGGGAAGCAGATTTCGTTAGTAGAAGGATTATAATAAGCATTTACTGTCTGTGGAGTCATCAGCCATTCATCCTTATCAACAGGTTTTCCCAGACGGCTGTACATGTCATCCAATCCCCATTTGTTTGCACGGCAAGCATTAGCCCAATAAGAGTCCTTCTTGATGTCCAGATTTGAATAATCTTTCCACTTGTCAGGATATCCCACCTTAACATGGAAAGTAGACAGTTTTTCCAAAGCAACCATCTTCGTACTGTCACTCATCCATTCCTGAGCCTTAATACGTTCTCCAAGAGCATCCTGTAAATTCTTAACCAGCTTAACCATACGTTCTTTGGCTGCTGCAGGGAAATATTTTTCTACATACATTTGTCCTACAGCTTCACCCAGCATGCTTTCTACAGCGCTAACGGCACGCTTCCAGCGAGGAGAGTTCTGCTGACGTCCAGACAATACCTTTCCATAGAAATCGAAACGAGCTGTTACAAAGTCATCGCTCAGATAAGGAGCAGCAGCGTCCAGCAAATTATACTGTAAATAAGAGATATGTTTTGATACAGGAAGTGTGTTGATCAGTTTTTCAACTTCTTTCAGAGGTTCTATCTGCATCACGTTCAATTCAGTAACTTCCTTGATGCCCAAGCCTTTCAAATAAGTATCCCAGTCAATACCAGAGAAAGTCTTTTTCAGATCGGCATACGACATCTTATGGTAGTTAGCCTCTGGATTACGTTGCTGTACAGCGTTGAAAGCTTCCTTAGCGATAGAAGTTTCTATTTCCATTACATCAGCCATTTTCTGCTGAGCCTCAGCTTCAGAGAATCCTGCCAGAGTAAAGAGTTTAGCAATATATTTCTTGTAATTTTCACGCACATTTACAGTTGCGCTGTCATTGTCGAGGTAATATTCTTTCTCACCCAAGTTAAATCCACCCTGAGCAATCTGGAACATATTGACATCACTGTTTTTCGGATCTGCATAAACAAAGCTTGAGAAATAAGTTCCGATACCACAGTTCAGCAGTTCTACTACCATAGGGATAATTTCTTTTTTATCCTTCAAAGCAGCAATTTTATCCATTTCTGCCTTTACCGGAGCCATGCCCTCTTTGTTAAGAGTCACGCTATCCATTGCCATGTTATACACATCCCCGATCTTCTGAGCCAGCGAACCCGGTTCATTCTGCTTAGAAGCCAGTCCTTCGATAAGTTCCTGCAATTGTTTGCGGTTGTTTTCAATCAGCACTTCAAATGTTCCATAACGAGAATACTCGTCTGTGAGAGGATGATTCTTCATCCAGCCGCCACATGCATAACGATAGAAATCCTGACTAGGAGCAACTGTAGTGTCAAGATTTTCCAAGTTGATACCGGAAGTAGTTTTAGCTTCCTTTTGTCCGGCACAACCTGTCATGGCAGCAGCAACCAGCACTGCCATAGCAGCAAAAAGTTTTGTTTTCATAATCAATTATAATTAGCAGTTTAACTTTTAAGTTCTTCCAGTTCAAGAGAAACATTCTCCCATTCTTCTTCAGCATCCGAAATCTGTTTTTTGAGTTGCTGATGCTGTTCGTATAATTTCATATCCGATGCCCCTTCTGGAGTAGCCATCCGTTCTTCCAGTTCGGCAACTTCTTTTTCCAGACGTTCAATAAGCGTTTCACAATCTGCAACCTGTTTTTCCAGTTTACGGATTTTTTTTGTTCTGCTCTTTCTGTGCTTCGTACGAAAGTTTATTGTCACTGGCCTGTACCGGTTCTTCTTTCTTCGCAGCAGAAACAGTAGGCGACTGAGAAAGCTGAAGTTCATTGAGGTTTTCCATTTTCTTTTTCTGCAAGAAATCGTAAATCCCTCCAATATGTTCTTTCACTACACCTCCTCCAAACTCATAAACCTTTGTAACCAGTCCGTCCAAAAATTCACGGTCGTGAGAAACTACTATCACCGTACCGTCAAATTCACGGATAGCCTCTTTCAGCACATCCTTGGAACGCATATCCAAGTGGTTGGTAGGTTCGTCCAGTATCAGGAAGTTTACCGGTTCCAGCAACAGCTTTATCATCGCCAGTCGCTCCGCTCCCCTCCCGAAAGCACCTTTACTTTCTTGTCGGAAGCTTCCCCGCCAAACATAAATGCTCCCAATATATCGCGTATTTTCAAGCGTATATCTCCTTTGGCCACAGAATCTATCGTATCAAAAACAGTCAGATTTCCATCAAGCAGCTGCGCCTGATTCTGCGCAAAATAGCCGATCTGTACATTGTGTCCTATTACCAGCTTTCCTTCGTATGGAATTTCATCCATGATACATTTCACGAGAGTTGACTTACCTTCACCGTTCTTTCCAACGAAAGCAACTTTCTCTCCACGATTGATAGTCAAGGTTACATCATGAAACACAACATGGTCGCCATATGCTTTCTTTACCCCTTCGCAAATTACCGGATAATTGCCGGAACGCATGGCAGGAGGAAATTTCAAACGAAGTGCTGAGTTATCTTCTTCATCTATTTCAATAGGAACTATTTTCTCCAGTTGCTTGATACGGCTTTGTACCTGAACGGCTTTTGTCGCTTTATAGCGGAAACGCTCTATAAAGTCTTCAGTATCTTTTATCTCCTTCTGCTGATTTTCGTACGCACGCAACTGCTGTTCGCGACGTTCTTTACGGAGGACGACAAATTCATCGTAAGCAACCTTATAGTCATAAATACGTCCACAAGATATCTCGATAGTCCGGTTTGTTACGTTATTGATGAAAGCACGGTCGTGACTGACCAGCACAACAGCACCGGGACTCATTTTCAGGAAGTTTTCCAGCCATTGAATACTTTCAATATCCAAATGGTTGGTCGGCTCGTCCAGCAACAATACATCAGGCGGCGTAACAACAGCTTTGCCAGCTCAATACGCATACGCCATCCTCCACTGAACTCACTGGTAGGACGATCAAAATCAGACCGGCTGAATCCGAGTCCGACCAAGGTACGTTCTATTTCCGCTCTGTAATTTGTACCGCCCATCATCAGGAAGCGTTCGTTATCGTGAGTAAACCGATCTATCAGCTCATGATAACTTTCCGAATCGTAATCCGTACGGTCGGCAAGTTCCTGATTCATTTTTGCCAACTTATCCTGTAACTCGAATATATGTTCGAATGCCATTTCGGCCTCAGCCATTACCGTACGCGTATCACTCAGAATCATCACCTGAGGCAAATATCCGATTGTCACTCCTCGCTGTACAGCAACATTACCTTCAGTAGGTTGTTGCAGGCCTGCCAGAATCTTCAGCATGGTCGATTTTCCCGCACCATTTTTACCTACTAATGCTATACGGTCTTTCTTATTTATAACAAATGAAACATCCTCGAACAAAGGAGTAACTCCAAACTCAACTTTCAGTCCTTCAATAGAAATCATATATTCGTTCCAACTTTACAAAGTGCAGGCAAAGGTAGCATTTATTTCCTTTTATTTTATACATTTGCTTATACAAATCAATCATTATATTACTTATTTATGAAAAACGCGACAAAAAAATTTCTTCTATTATCCGCCGGCATATGTATTTGCTGTCACTCAAGCGGACATTTTAAAACACATCCGGGCATGCTATCCACATCACGGAAGAAGGAAAAATCGTATATTATGCTTACCCTAACGGCGACCGGGTTCCTGATTTTTCATATTGCGGATATCAGCGATCGGAACATCCCATTCCTTATATAGAAGCCAAAGTCTATGTTCATCCACCTCAAGGTGATGCAACAGCCGTCATCCAGCGGGCAATTGATTATGTCAGTTCTCTCCCCTTGCAGGATAATCAGTTCCGGGGAGCTATACAGCTGCTTCCGGGCATATACCACATCGAAGGACAGTTATTGATACGCAAAAGTGGTATTGTACTACGTGGTAGCGGATGCAACGCTTCAGGAGGAACAGTTTTGCAAGCAAAAGGATTTACAAAAAACGAATTAATCCGTATACTGGGATATGACAATGCCGAAACATCCGACAGCCTGAAGGTTTCCGACAAATATGTTCCTGTAAATGCAACTTTCATTCCTTTAGCTTCGGCCGACAAGCATTTAAAGGTTGGAGATAAAATACGAGTAATACGCCCGTGTACTCCCGAGTGGCTTGCAGAGCTAGGAACAGACCGTCTGGGTAACCAGCAGGAGTACAACTTTTCGAAATGGCAGCCCGGACAGTATACAATGGCATGGGAACGTAATGTCACTCAAGTCAGTAAGGAAGGTATCGAAATAGACGTGCCAATTACCATGAGCCTTGATCCTGAATATGGAGGAGGATATGTCACTCCCCTGAAATGGACCGGACGTATATATAATATAGGTATAGAAAACTTATGCTGCATTTCCGATTTTGATGCGGCCAATCCCAAAGATGAAAATCACCGCTGGCAGGCTATTACTTTCAATCACATACAAGACGGATGGGTAAGAAAAGTAACAGCCAAGCATTTTGCCGGTTCGGCAGTGATGTTGCTGGAAGGAAGCAGCCAGATAACCGTAGAAGACTGTAAGTTTCTGGAGCCGGTTTCAGAAATAGCAAATCATAGGCGGTATGCCTTTCACACTCTCGGCCAGCAAACACTTTTCCAGCGTTGCTATTCCGAAAACGGCTATCGTGATTTCAGTGTCGGAAAAGGTGTGCCGGGGCCCAATGCCTTTGTACAATGTCATTCGGAATGTCCTTACAGTTTCAGCGGGTCTACCGGAGGATTTTCGAACGGTATTCTGATGGATAAGATTACCGTATCCGGGGGAAACCTGGAGTATGGCTATCGCGACATATCCGATCAGGGAGCAGGATGGACAGCCGCCAATTCTCTTTTCTGGCAAGGTCGGGCTTCACAGACTCACTGTGTTACCCCTCCGACAGCACACAACTGGCTTATGGTATGTGGACTCAGCCTTACGGCAACGGATATTATCAGTTATCCCATACATTCATAAAACCGGAAAGCATATTTTACGCACAGCTGACAGAACGTACAGGGAAAAAACAAGAGCTGGAAGAAAATAAGATTTTTGTTTATCATACACTCGAAACAGCCAAACCTACGGTAGAATATGCAGCTTGGATGTCTAAGCAATCATTACATCCTGATATCCGAATGGATAAATGGATAGACAGCATGATTGTGTCATACCCAATAGATTGCAGCATACATAACATTCCGGAAATTTCACAAGTTAAATATAAACCGAGAAAAGAACATATTGATGCCGTAAAGTCTGCTCCACTCACTATCCGCAACGGATGGGTGACACGAGGAGATCTGATAATGACCAGAGGTACTTATCCACATAAGTCGGAACCGGGAACAACAGGATGGCAGGGCATTGGTTCACTCACACTTTTTTATCCGGGAAGAACCGGACACGGATATACGGAAGAACCGGACAGCATTGCCCGGCAACTGGAGGCATCGGGAAGCCATGTGTTGCACCACCGCACAGGATTATGGTACGAACGCCGGCGAAACGATCATGAGCGGAACATGCAGGCTGACTCGGAGGTCTGGGCTCCTTTCAACGAATATCCATACAGTCGCAGTGGAACAGGAGAAGCGCAAGACCGACTGAGTAAATACGATTTAAATAAATTCAATCCCTGGTATTGGTACAGACTCAAACAGTTTGTCGACCTTGCCGACAGAAAGAATCTGTTACTCTGGCACGACCATTACAACCAGCATAACATCATAGAAGAAGGAGCGCACTGGTGTGACTATCCCTGGCGTTCGGCAAACAACATCAACAATCTTGGATTCCCCGAGAAAACATTGTTTGCAGGCGACAAGCGTGTATATATGGCCGAACAATTTTATGACATCACCCGTCCGGTTATCAGAAAATATCATCAGTTGTTTATCCGGCAAAGCGTTAATACGTTCCACGACAACAATGGAGTCATACACAGCATCGGAATGGAATATACCGGTCCGTTACATTTCATGAAGTTCTGGCTGGAAGAAATCGCTTCCTGCCCCAACCATCAACTGGTAGCTCTGACTGCAACCAAGGATGTGCAAGATGCCGTTCTGCAAGATTCTCTCTATAATAAAATGGTAGACATCATCGACATCCGGCAATGGCACTATCGTAACGACGGAAGCTTGTATGAGCCCCAAGGAGGATGTAGTCTGGCTCCCCGACAGTGGGCACGACTCATCGATCCCGGTACAACGTCTTGTGAAAGCATTTATCGGGCTGTATACGAATATCGTTCCCGTTATCCGGAAAAAGCGGTAACCTACAACGCTGCCATGCCACGCAACGTCGAAGGTAATGCAGCCAACTGGGCTGTTTTCATGGCAGGCGGTTCACTTGCAAAAGTTCCTCCTATCAAAGCTATGGATGTATATACACTGGCTTCAGAATTTCAGCCTGTCGCTTCACTTACGGAAAGCAACCGGCAATGGGTGATGGGAAAAGCCCAAAAGGGATACCTCGTATATTGTCTTGAAACAGATATCCACCTGGACCTGAGCCATGACCGGAAGACATACAAGGTAGTATGGATCAATCCGGTAAACGGAGAAATATTCAGAAAAGAGCAGACACGTCTAAAAGGAGGAAAAGTAATCTCCCTGAAAGCACCACAGAAATACTGCGTATGCCTGCTTTATTAAAAAGATAGAAATAAAGCCCGTCGGAATATTACCAACGGGCTTTTGTTATATTATTTATTATATCTCAGATTTCCGAATCAATCTTCAACGTAACGTTCGATAGTCTGTGCACGGTCCGGACCTACAGATACAATCTTGATAGGAGTTTCCAACTGTTCTTCAAGGAAAGCAATATAAGCATTGAATTCTTCTGGGAATTCATCTTCACTTGTCATCTTAGTCATGTCGGTCTTCCAACCCGGCATTTCTACATATACAGGTTCAACTCCTTCGGTAATATCGAATGGGAAGTAATCGATTTCTTCACCGTTTACCTTATAAGCTACACAAGCCTTGATAGTTTCAAATCCATCGAGCACATCGCTCTTCATCAGAATCAGCTGAGTAACTCCATTCACCATAATAGCATAACGCAAAGCTACCAGGTCAACCCAACCGCAACGACGTTCACGACCAGTTACAGCACCATATTCGTGTCCCAGATCGCGGATAGTCTTACCTGTTTCATCGAACAATTCTGTTGGGAACGGTCCTGCTCCAACACGTGTACAATAAGCTTTCATGATACCATACACTTCACCGATTTTATTCGGGCCAAGACCCAGACCTGTACAAGCACCAGCACAAATTGTGTTAGAAGAAGTAACAAACGGATAAGAACCGAAGTCAACATCCAGCATTGTACCCTGAGCACCTTCACACAAAACACTCTTGCCTGCTTTCAGCAAATTATTGATTTCATGTTCGCTGTCTACCAAATTAAACTGACGTAAGTATTCAATACCTTCCATCCACTGTTTTTCCAGTTCGGTAATGTCATACTCATAATTCAGGCTTTTCAGAATCTGTTCGTGACGAGCTTTAGCAGCTGCATATTTTTCTTCAAAGTTGTGCAGGATATCTCCTACACGAAGTCCGTTACGGCTTACCTTATCAGTATAAGTAGGACCGATACCCTTACCTGTAGTACCTACTTTAGAAGCTCCTTTTGCAGCCTCATAAGCAGCATCCAGAATACGGTGAGTAGGCAAAATCAAATGAGCCTTCTTTGAAATGTGCAAACGTTCTTTCAAAGGATGACCGCTTGCTTCCAGCGCTTCGGCTTCTGCCTTGAACAAAGACGGATCAAGAACAACACCGTTTCCGATAATATTTACTTTATCCCCCTGAAATATTCCGGAAGGAATAGAGCGGAGTACATATTTCTGACCTTCAAATTCAAGAGTATGACCTGCATTCGGTCCTCCCTGAAAACGAGCAACAACATCATAGCGCGGAGTCAAGACATCGACTACTTTCCCTTTTCCTTCGTCGCCCCATTGTAAACCTAGCAAAACATCTACTTTCATGATTTCCAACTTTTATAATAAGTTTATTTACTTTTCTTACGTTTAGCCGCCATACACTTGTTGCACAACCCGTATATGTACAAGGAATAGTGCGAAGCATGAAAACCTTTCAACTTTGTGTCGGCAATAGCCTGCTTCAAAGTTTCATCTTCAAATTCAGACACTTTCCCGCACGAGGTGCATATCATGTGATGGTGGGTTTCATTATTGTACGAACGTTCGTACTGTGAAGTATTGCCGAACTGATGTTTGATCACCAGCCCCGCATCAATCAGGAGTATGATTGTATTATAAAGAGTAGCACGACTTACACGGAACTTTTCTTTTTCAGCCATATAGGAATAGAGCATATCTATATCAAAATGTCCCTTTATGGTATAGATTGTATCGAGTATAGCATAACGCTCGGGTGTCTTCCGATGCCCGTTCTTCTGAAGATAATCCGTCAGAATCTGTTTTGCTTTATCTTTTATATTCTCTTCCATCCGGTAATTCGTTCAGGGTTCAAAGTTAATCTTTTTTATGCAATTAAGAAAAACAATAAAAGAAAAATTTCTCTAATCAGGAATCTCTAAAACATCAGAATTCCAAATCTGCCTTAATCTCTTCTGCCAATGCCCTGACAGCCGGCTTCTCCGATTTTGCCCAGATACCCAACTGCTTGCTTACGGTTCTTTTATTTTCACGCGACTGGTGTGCATACTTGCGCAATGCCACGGATGCCGCCTTCTGAACCGGACCGCAATCTCCTTCCACAGCCGTACAGGCCTGATCCAGAAATTCAGCCTCAGCACGCTCGTTCAGTCTTTCTCCTTTCATCAGCAAACGCGCCATCAGTAAAAAGCCACAAAGCTGGAACATCTCGCGTTCATCTGCCATCCAGCGGAACATAACTTCCGATGCATAAGGCAAACGCTGGAACAGATTCATCACCGTATATTCTGCCAGTTCAGGATAGTCCATACCCTCTATCCAGATATCAGCTATTTCCGGATAAAACGTATCTGCCGGCTGAAGCAGACCTGCCAGAATCTTACATTCTCTGATATTTTCCTTCCACAGTGCCTGAGCCAGTTCATGATCGGGCTCATATCCCGCAGCTATCTCCTTGATACGGGGATATTCAATACCGAAATTCAGTTTGTACTCCATCCCTTTTTCACGCATGCTTTGCGAAACCATGCCGTTCATGAAAAGACGGAATTTCGATTTGATATCTTTAATTGTTTCGTGTATATTATTGTCCATAATAAAAAGCAATCATAAAATCCTCCGTTGCAGACTTCGTATTCTACAACGGAAGTATATTATAAATTAGAATAATCTCTGCTATATCGGAGCATCTGCTCTGCATACCCTTCCGAATAAGAAATATGCACATCGGTAATGTTTCCCTCCTTATCGGTTTGTGGCGTATATACCGGATTGACAAAACCTTTATAAGGAGCCAGATGCAGACTGCGATATCGTTGCAAGACTTCGGCATGCAATACCGGATCGATTTGTACGGCATACGTTTCAACCAGCTGACGGGCTGCCTCATAATCTCCCTCGCTCTTGATGCGCTGAATTTCGGCCAACAGTTTACCAAACAGCATACGCAACTTGGCATAATCGTTAATACGCACGTAAGTTTTTCCGTCACGGTTCACCATTTCCACCACATGCTCTGCCTGCCCATGTTCCAGTGCCCAGCGAGCTATCAGCTGACGGTTGCGCATATGTGCCTCTTCTACCGTACACCCGGGCTCTATACGTACCAGCTGCGTCATCAAGCCGTTCATCATGTACGAATAATATTCAGCCTTATAAGCCTCAGCATCCGGCACAAGTCCCAGTTCTATCATTTTAGCGTCGGGCAAATAGTAAAGACCAAACAAATCGGCACGTGCTTCTTCAATCGTAGAACCATGCGCTTTCAAAGCATCCGGATCTACTCCCGGAAGCAGTTTTCCTGAACCATGCCCCAGACATTCATGCAAATCAGTATGCAAGTCATCGGTTATATCGGCATACTTCTCAAGCAACTGGCGTTCTGTTTCACTATATACAAATTCTTCGCGGAAACCATTACCACGGGCAGCTTTGTTATAAGCATCGGTCAGATTGCCAATCGTTACCGACTTCGAGCCATGTACACTACGAATCCAGTTGGAATTCGGGAGATTGATACCGATAGCAGTCGACGGATATAAATCGCCGGCCAGAATAGCTGCTGTAATAACCTTTGCCGAAACACCTTTCACTTCTGTTTTCTTGAAGCGGGCATCTACCGGCGAGTGGTCTTCAAACCACTGGGCATTACTGCTGATGGTTTCTGTACGGTGAGTAGCTTCCATATCCTTAAAGTTGACAATCGATTCCCAACTTGCTTTCATTCCCAGCGGATCGCCGTAGCTTTCGATAAAGCCATTCACAAAATCCACCAACGAATCAGTATCCTTCAGCCAGGCTATGGAATAAGCATCAAACAGTTTCAGATCTCCTGTTCGATAAAATTCTATCAACAGACGGATAACTTCGCGCTGTGCGTCATTTTCTGCGACATCCTCAGCTTTTTGCAACCATGAAATAATTTTTTCAATGGCAGACGAGTACATTCCTCCAACTTTCCATACCTGTTCGTACACGTGTCCGTTTTCTTTTACCAGACGACTGTTCATACCATACATTACCGGTTCCTGATCGTCTGCTTTCTTTTGAGCTGCATAAAAGTCTTCTGCTTCCTGCTGAGTAACCCCTTCATAATAATTGGCAGCAGAAGTGAGTACCAAGTCTTCCCCATCCGACTGGTTCACCCGCTTGGGCATAACGCTTGGATCAAAGATTACCGGAAACAGCTTATCGCACATAGCCTGACATGTTTCACCTTCTTCAAGCGGAAGCACCTCTTCAGGCAGTGAGTTGACAACTTCTTCCAGGTAAGCAGATGTAAATGCCGGTACGAACTTGTCGCATGCATAATGATGATGAATACCGTTTGCAAACCATACACGTTTCAGATAGACTTCCAGTGCAAGAAACTGCTCACTGGTACGGTCACCTTTGAAATGTATATAAACGGCTTCCAGCAGACGACGAATCTGCAAGTTGTATTTTCCGTTCTGATCGAACAATATATCTCTTCCTTCAAGAGCAGCCTGAGATAGATAATAAATCAACTGCTTGCGCCGTAAGGGCAAGTTTTCAAATCCGGGAACCCGGTAACGCAAAATCTGCAAATCTGCAAACTGTTCTACTGTATATGAAAATGAATCTTGCAACATATATATTCTTCTTTTTTATAACCATCCATTATCTACTTATAAAAAGCCCTCAAACTAAATGTCATTCTAAACGAAAAGAAAGTATACTCGGAAAAGCCTTGCATGTACTTTCTCCCGTTTAGAATGACATCTGTTGTTTTTATAAGTTCTATTTTCTTTAACCGTTACCTATTATTTTCCAGTTTTCGTCTTCTATAGTTATTAGGTGTTTCGCCAACATTCTTATAAAAAGCCGCATAAAACGACTGACGGTTGGCAAAACCGACCATTGTACTGATTTCTTCTACATTCTTTTCCGCATAACGCTTGTCGATCAACATATGCAAAGCGTCCTTGATTCGGTACTCATTTACCAGGCATGAATAGTTCATTCCGAAGCGGGAATTGATGACAGCCGACAAGTAACGAGTATTGGTTTTAAGTTCTTTCGCAAGATCTTTCGCCGAATAATTAGGATCCTTGTATTTCTTCTGAAGAACAATAATGTTCATAATTCGGTCATACAATTCATCAGCCAGTTCGGCACGAATCATGTTACGGTAAGGTGCGTCCTTTATCTTCCTCTCCCGAAGATTATAGGGCTTTTTTTCTAAAACTTGACCTTGCTCGGTCATTAATTTCTCCTCTTCTCTCATCTGTCTTTATATTTAGATAATGGTTGTTTCTTCTCCCCAAAATACTATAATTATACAAATTTGCTAAGACTTTTTGTATTTTACAACATATTTACGAGTTTATTTTTCTAGAATATCATTTTTTTACATTTAAAACAGGCTAAAAATAAAAGATAACCGATATTTTAAAAGATTGAACTATCTTTGCCCGCTAATTACATAAATATAGAAAATGATACTAAAAACGCTGAAATCATACTTCGGATACACTCAATTCAGGCCACTGCAAGAAGAAATCATCACTCAAATTTTACATAAAAAAGATACACTTGTACTCATGCCTACCGGCGGCGGAAAATCTATTTGCTACCAGCTTCCGGCTCTGCTCATGGAAGGAACTGCCATTGTAGTTTCCCCCCTGATATCGCTGATGAAAGACCAGGTGGAAAGCTTGCAGGCAAACGGCATCATTGCCCGTGCCTGAACAGCACGAACGATGAGACCACAGATGCCAATATCCGTTTCGAATGCAGGCAGGGAAGGGTCAAACTGCTATATATCTCACCGGAAAGACTCATGGGCGAGGTCAACTTTCTGCTGAAGGATATCCGCATTTCATTGTTCGCCATCGACGAAGCACACTGTATCTCACAGTGGGGACATGATTTCCGTCCGGAGTATACACAGTTGAAAATACTTCGCCAGCAGTTTCCGGATGTTCCGGTCGTTGCACTGACTGCTACAGCCGATAAAATTACACGACAAGATATCATCAGACAGCTGGCAATGAAAGACCCTCAAATTTTCATCTCTTCTTTCGACCGTCCGAATCTGAGTCTGGACGTCAAGCGAGGTTTTCAGCAGAAAGAAAAAATGCGTACGATATTCGATTTCATTGCACGACACCGCGGAGAAAGTGGAATCATTTACTGCATGAGCCGCAGCAAAACCGAAAAGGTGGCGGAAATGCTGGAAGAGCATGGTATTGCAACTGCTGTCTATCATGCCGGACTCAGTACTGCCGCACGTGAAGCTGCACAGGATGATTTCATCAATGACCGTGTTCAGGTGGTCTGTGCAACGATTGCTTTCGGCATGGGAATAGACAAATCGAACGTACGATGGGTCATTCACTACAACCTTCCTAAAAGTATCGAAAGTTTTTACCAGGAAATTGGACGTGCCGGACGCGACGGACTTCCCAGCGATACCCTGCTGTTTACTCTTTCGGCGATATCGTCCTGCTCTCGAAATTTGCAGCCGAAAGCAACCAGCAGGAAATCAATATGGAGAAACTGAACCGCATGCAGCAATATGCTGAAACGGATATCTGCCGGCGACGAATCTTACTGAACTATTTCGGTGAAACAATGGATCACGATTGTGGTAACTGTGACGTATGCCGTAATCCTCCCGAACGTTTCGATGGGACAATTATTGTACAAAAGGCGTTGAGCGGCATCGCACGTGCCGACCAGCAAGTATCTATCAACACGCTGATAGATATTCTGAGAGGTGCAGCCACACAGGAAATCATCGAACGGGGATACGATAAGCTGAAAACTTACGGCGTAGGACGGGATATTCCGGCACGCGACTGGCAGGATTATCTGCTGCAAATGTTGAACCTGGGATATTTTGAGGTTGCCTACAACGAAAAGAACCACCTGAAGATAACCGAAGCCGGAAGAAAAGTACTGTTCGGGCATGAACGAGCCCTGCTGGTAGTTATTAAGCGTGAAGAATACGCTGCCAAAGGAACGAGAAAAAAACAAAAACAGCCCCTTGCAACAGAAGCACTGTTCCCTACCCCTATGGTATTCGACAACGAAGACGAACAGCTGTTCGAAGAACTTCGCCAGTTACGAAAAAAACTTGCCGACCAACAGGCTATACCGGCTTACATTGTTCTTTCGGACAAGACGCTCCATCTCCTGGCTTCTTCACGTCCTACTACGGTAGAAGCTTTCGGTGAAATAAGTGGTATCGGTGAATATAAAAGAGATAAATACGGAAAAGACTTTATTGAGGTCATCCGGAAGTTTACCAGATAACCCCTACAACTATTTGCCAGTATTTTTTACCGACAAAACAACCTGAAAAGTTAATGTCCGAATAAAAATTTTCTCCATCTGACCGCACGTCATATCTGACATAAAAAAGACAGGAATTCATTATAATAAAACGTCAGCATATCTTTTCCAAAATATGCTGACGTTTTACCGAAAATCTCTGCATGTTTTTTTTAAACATCATGCAAAATTTTTGCAAACAGATAAATTATTATTTTTCAACTACTTACACTTTTTCAGTTTTTCCATCAGTTCCATACGAGGAACACCTAGCGAAACAGCCTTCTCATAAGCCTCACGTGCCTCGTGTTTCTTCTCCATCTGTAAATAAATATCTCCCATCATCACATGCGTATCAGCATCACGGGCATCCAGTTTCAAGGCTTCTTCCAAATCGAGCAAGGCAGCATCGGGCAAGTTCTGCTCCAGTTCCAGATTAGCTCTCATCTTATATAGGGAAGCATCTTTCGGATAGTCTTCGATAAGCAGGTTCATACCATCGCGTGCCGCGATATACCGTCCTTCTTTCTGATCCAGCATAGCCAGTCCCAGACGGGCAGCCTTATGTTTCGCATCTAATCCCAGTATCACATTATAGTCGATGCGTGCTTCCTTATACTGTCGCCGTTTCATATAGATATAAGCACGAAACAGACGAGCCTCCTTATCGTTCGGCAAGAGATCGATTACATTGCAATAGTCCAGATAGGCTTTTTCCGTCAGATTCTTTTCCATATAAAGTGTGGCACGGTTCAGCAGAATGGCAGTTGCATAAGGAGTAATGTTCAGTGCCATCGTATATGAATCTATTGCTTCGTCTATCTTTCCCTGACGCTTCAGCACGGTTCCCAAGTTAGAAAAAAGCAACGCATTCCGGGCATTGTAAGGATCGAGCCGTAAAGCCTCGCGAAAGAGTTCCTCAGCTTGTTGCAGACTATCCTTGAAAGTATAGTCCATAGCTTTTTCCACCAGCTCATTATACGATTGTGCCTTACTGCCCAGCAACGAGAAAATACATATCAAACACAGGAGTATTCTTTTCATCCGGATATAATTTTAATTAAATTCGAAAGCAAAGGTAATGGAATAATCTGTGGAGTGGGATGTATATTAAAAAGTTTTTGTAAGTTTGAACAATCATTATAAACAAGAACTATCATGAAACTGGAAAAAGCTATATTTGCCTGCGGATGTTTCTGGGGAGCACAGTATCAGTTTGAACATGCCAAAGGAGTGGTACGCTCCACAGTAGGCTACATAGGCGGACACAAGGAACATCCGGCTTATGAAGAAGTAAAGGCACACACTACCGGACATGCAGAAGCAACACTGGTAGAATTTGATGCAGAACAAACATCGTTTACAGAACTGTGTAAACTCTTTTTTGAGATTCACGATCCGGCACAGACCGACGGACAAGGTCCTGATATCGGTCCGCAGTATCGCAGCGAGATATTTTATCTGAATGACAAGCAAAAAGAAGAGGCAGAAGCTGTCATCGCCCTGCTAAGGGAAAAAGGATATGAGGTGAATACGAAACTCACTCCCGCCACAACGTTCTGGGAAGGAGAAGAATATCATCAGCACTATTACGATAAGACAGGAGGAGAACCTTACTGCCATATCCGAGTTAAAAAATTCTGACCCGATTCATCAGCAACAAACGTATCCGAACTATAAAAACAGAACCCCGAAAGTCAGCATAAAAACTTTCGGGGTTCTGGGTATCAAACAATAGCTGATACGATTCTTACTGTCATGCTTTTTTAATGTAATCGACCACCCATGCACCAACTTCCTTGGTTCCGTATTTAGGCTGTCCCTCTACCTGAATTTCAGGAGTACGCACATAAGCATCGAGTGATGCATCTACTGCCTTGCGGATCAGTGCACCTTCTTCTTTCAGATCGAAATATTCGAAAAGCATTGCCACCGACAGAATCTGTGCCAGCGGATTGGCAATGTTCAACCCCTTAGCCTGCGGCCATGAACCATGGATAGGTTCGAATACCGGAGTGCTTTCGCCTGTAGAAGCTGAAGGAAGCAATCCCATAGAACCACTGATTACTGATCCTTCGTCTGTAAGGATATCTCCGAAAGTATTTTCTGTCACCATTACATCGAAGAACTTTGGTTCCTGAATCATCTTCATAGCTGCATTGTCAACAAACATATAGTCTGTAGTAACTTCCGGATACTGAGGAGCCATTTCCTGAGCAATCTGACGCCACAAGCGAGAAGATGCAAGTACGTTTGCCTTATCGACTACGGTAAGGTGTTTGCGACGCTTCATAGCATATTCAAAACCGACCTTCAATATTCTTTCAATCTCAGGACGTGTATACATGTTTGTATCGTAAGCCTTATCGTTGTCCTGATACTTCTCACCGAAATACATACCTCCTGTCAACTCGCGGATGCAAAGGAAGTCTGCACCGTCAACAAGTTCTGCCTTCAACGGAGATTTGTGTACCAGACATTTGAATGTCTGAACCGGACGGATATTGGCAAACAGTCCCAGTTTCTTACGCATGGCTAACAATCCTTGTTCCGGACGGACCTTTGCTGTCGGGTCATTGTCGAATTTAGGATCACCTACGGCAGAAAACAATACCGCATCTGCATTCTTACATATTTCGTAAGTTGCTTCCGGAAACGGATCGCCTACTTTATCAATTGCATCCGCACCACACAAAGCATATTCGTAACTTACCTTATGACCAAATTTCTCACATACAGCCGACATTACATCTACTCCCTGAACAGAGATTTCAGGACCGATTCCATCGCCAGCCAACACTGCTATCTTAAAATCCATAATTATTGTTTATTCTTTAGTAAATAGTCTATTTATCTTTAAATCTTCTATTATACATATTATACAAATAATGTATAATAATAAAACACCCAGTCAGAAAAGATGCTAATACCAAATTCACCAATAAATTTCCATCTTTTATATCATCACAAGGAATCACCCTGCGTAAAAAAACAATCAAAGTAAACGACAGGATAAACGCCAGGATATACCTTTGCCAAGACTTCATTTTATTCATGATTTAACTTGATAAAAAATCAATTCGAATTGGAATATTCATCTTCAATCATATTAAGCATCTTCATTGTTGCTTTGATAGCTGCTTCTGTCTGGTCAGCATCAAAGCCACGGGTACGGAACTCTCTGTCACCGTAATTCCAGGTAATAACTGTCTGAACAAAGGCATCGGTACGTCCTCCGGGAGGAATTGTTACCGCATAGTTGACCAGCATCGGGAATGTACGTTCCAGTGTTCCTTTGTAAATTTTACGCAACGCCCGTACAAAGGCATCATACTGTCCGTCGCCGGATGAGCTTTCCTGGTAAACCTTTCCGTTGATCTCTATACTCAATGTAGCCATCGGTTTAAGACCTTTTGCCAAGGTTACAAAATAGCTCAAAAGTTTTACCTTATTTTCTGCTGTATCGTGCTTCAGCACATCAGATATAATATAGGGCAAATCTTCTTGTGTGACCTGCTCTTTGCGGTCTCCAAGCTCGATGATACGGTCGGTTACTTTCTTCATCGACTCTTCATCCAGCTCAAGTCCCAGGCTCTCCAGATTTTTCCGGATATTTGCTTTTCCGGAATTTTTACCTAACGCATATTCGCGTATTCTGCCAAAACGCTCGGGAAGCAAGTCATTGCAGTACAAGTTATTTTTATTATCACCATCGGCATGTACACCGGCTACCTGAGTAAAGACACTGTCGCCCACTATCGGTTTATTTGCCGGAATGGTAACTCCTGAATACGATTCGACCAGCCGGCTCACTACATTCAGACGACTTTCATCGATATTGGTGATTGCATGGAAATGGTCTTTCAAGATAGCTTGTACACTGGCAAGCGGTGCATTTCCGGCACGCTCTCCCAAACCGTTGATAGTAGTATGCAAGCCTTTTACTCCACTCAGTACGGCAGCCAGCACATTACTTACAGCCAAATCATAATCATTATGTGCATGAAAATCGAAATGCAAGTCTGGATAGCGTTTTTTTCATCTTCCTCATGAACTCGATTACCTGTAACGGATTCAGTACCCCCAAGGTATCGGGAAGCATGAAACGTTTTATTCCGCAATCTTTCAGTCCATCTACCAGGCCAAACACATAATCGGGAGAATCTTTGATTCCGTTGCTCCAGTCTTCCAGATATACATTGACATCCATTCCTTTTCCATGAGCATAACGGACTACACCCAGAATATCTGCCAAATGCTGGTCTAACGTTTTCTTCAACTGAAACGTACAATGTTTTTCAGATCCTTTTGTCAGCAGATTGATAACCCGGCATCCTGCATTGTAAATCCAGTCGACAGACATGTTTCCGTCGACAAAGCCCAACACTTCTACCCGAGATAACATCCCCCGACGAGCTGCCCAGTCGCAAATCATTTTTACTGCCTTCGCCTCTCCTTCGGACACACGTGCCGAAGCTATTTCAATACGGTCGACCTTCAGGTCTTCCAGCAGCAAACGGGCTATCATTAATTTTTCATGTGGTACGAATGACACTCCGCTGGTCTGTTCACCGTCGCGGAGTGTGGTATCCATGATTTCTATTCTCGGATGATTGTTCATTGAATTTATCTAATTAGTTACGAGCTTTTTTCGTAAGCCTCTATTTTATCTTTATTCTCTACCAGAAAATCGATGTCATCAAGTCCGTTCATCAGGCAATGTTTCTTGTATGCATTGATCTCAAACTTTTCAGACTTGCCTGTCGCTTTATTGGTTATGGTCTGTTCGGGTAAATTGACTTCGACCTCTGTTTTTGGATCGGAATAAATAGAATCGAACAATTCTTTCAGGAAAGCCTCGCTGACAACTACCGGCAATACGAAATTGTTCAGTTCATTGTTTTTATGAATATCGGCAAAGAAGCTCGATACAACTACGCGAAAGCCATATCCGGCAATAGCCCATGCAGCATGTTCACGACTGGAACCACTACCGAAATTCTTACCGGCAACTAAAATCTGTCCGCTATATGTAGGATTGTTCAGCACAAAATCTTTATTCAGCGAACCGTCCGGATTATAACGCCAGTCGCGGAAGAGGTTATCGCCAAAGAATTTTTCATCGCGGGTAGTTGCTTTCAGGAAACGTGCCGGAATAATCTGGTCTGTATCCACATTCTCCAAAGGCAAAGGAATACAAGTACTTGTTATGATGTTGAATTTCTGTTTCATAATGATGCACAATTTTACGAATTACATAAGTGTTCTGGGGTCGGTTATTACTCCGGTCACAGCAGCAGCGGCTGCAGTCAGCGGACTAGCAAGCAAGGTGCGAGAACCTGGTCCCTGACGTCCTTCAAAATTTCGGTTGCTGGTAGATACGGAATATTTTCCTGCCGGAATCTTGTCATCATTCATGGCAAGACAAGCCGAACATCCTGGCTGACGGATTTCGAAACCGGCTTCTTCCAAAACTTTATCCAAACCTTCCTGACGAATCTGCTCGTCTACCATCCACGAACCCGGAACAAGCCATGCTGTAATATTGTCGGCTTTCTTACGTCCCTTTACGATAGAGGCAAATGCACGGAAGTCTTCGATACGTCCGTTTGTACATGCTCCGAGGAATACATAGTCCACTTTCTTACCAAGCAAAGATTCACCTGCCTGAAAGCCCATATACTGCATGGATTTTTCGAATGAGCCTTTCTCTACATCACTCATACCTTCAGTAGTAGGGATATGATCGGTAACAGCCATTCCCATTCCCGGATTGGTTCCATAAGTAATCATCGGCTGAATATCGGCAGCATCGTAACGAACTTCTTTATCGAACACTGCGTCATCATCGCTCTTCAACGTTTTCCAGTATGCGAGAGCCTTGTCCCATTCAGCCCCCTTCGGCGCATACTCACGTCCCTTGATATATTCAAAAGTTACTTCATCGGGAGCTATCATACCTCCACGTGCTCCCATTTCGATACTCAGGTTACACAAAGTAAGACGTCCTTCCATGGTCAGGCTGCGAATAGCTTCTCCTGCATATTCCACAAAATATCCGGTTGCACCGCTTGTTGTCATTTTCGACATCATATAAAGTGCCACATCCTTGGCTGTCACACCTTTGCCCAGTTTTCCGTCGATGGTAATACGCATGGTCTTGGGGCGAGCCTGAAGAATACATTGAGAAGCCATTACCATTTCTACTTCACTGGTTCCGATACCGAAAGCAACTGCTCCCATCGCTCCGTGAGTAGACGTATGTGAGTCACCACATACGATGGTCATTCCCGGCAAAGTAAGTCCTCTTTCCGGACCTACCACATGAATGATACCATTCTTCTTGTTCATCATACCGAAATGAGTCAGTCCGAAATCGGCAGCATTTTTGGCAAGCGTATCTACCTGCGTACGCGAAACCGGATCTTCGATAGGCTTATCCTGATCGTGTGTCGGAGTATTATGGTCGGGCATGCAGTAAATCTTTTCCGGACGGAAACATTTCAATCCACGGGCACGCATTCCCGCAAAAGCCTGAGGACTGGTCACCTCATGGCAATAAAGACGATCGATATACAACTGGGTAGGTCCTTCGTCCACCTTCTGCACCACGTGTGCATCCCATATCTTGTCGAATAATGTATTAGCCATACTTAAAATCTCATTTAGTTATTTTCTGAATTTATTGATACAATCTATATAAGCTTCTACTGATGCTGCAATGATGTCGGTATTTGCTCCGAAACCATAATACATCTGTCCGTCATATTCCACCTGCATGTGAACTTTACCAACATCGTCACTACCTTTGCTGATAGCCTGAATTGTAAATTCCTTCAAGGTCATCTGACGTTTAATAATCTGTTTTACTGCCTTGATGGCTGCGTCTACCGGACCGTTACCCGTTGCAGCAGCTTCAAAGTGTTCACCGGAGATGTTAAGTCCCAGACTGGCAACCGAACGTACTCCGACACCGCTGGTGACTTGAAGATATTCCAGCTTAATGTGATGGTTTACATTGCGATCGGCTCCGGCAAGTACGAGAATATCATCATCGGTGATATCTTTCTTCTTATCAGCCAGTTTCAGGAAGTCTTCGTACACTTTGTCCAGTTTTTCCTGATTCATTTCTACACCCAATACATGCAAACGGTGTTTCAACGCTGCACGACCGCTGCGGGCTGTCAGTACAATTGCATTATCGTCGATACCAACATCTTTCGGATCGATAATTTCATACGTCTGTACATTCTTCAATACACCATCCTGATGAATACCTGAAGAGTGTGCAAAAGCGTTTCTTCCTACAATAGCCTTATTGGGCTGAACCGGCATATTCATCAGGCTAGAAACCATGCGGCTGGTAGGATAGATTTTCTGAGTATTAATATTTGTGTCAATGTCAATGTCATTGTGACAACGTAAAATCATGGCAACTTCTTCCAGTGAAGTATTTCCGGCACGCTCACCGATACCGTTGATGGTAACTTCTACCTGACGAGCTCCATTCAACACACCGCTGATAGTGTTGGCTGTTGCCATACCTAAATCGTTATGACAGTGGGTAGAAATAATGGCTTTGTCGATACCGTCTACATGGTCAACCAGATATTTGATCTTTGCACCATATTCATCGGGCAAACAATATCCCGTTGTATCCGGAATATTCACTACTGTTGCCCCTGCCTTAATAACAGCTTCTACCACACGAGCCAGATATTCATTGTCTGTACGACCTGCGTCTTCAGCATAAAACTCCACATCGTCTACATATCGGCGAGCATATTTTACGGCAGCAACCGCACGCTCTATAATTTCCTCGCGGGTAGAATTGAATTTATATTTGATATGAGAATCTGAAGTTCCGATTCCTGTATGAATACGTTTGTGTTTGGCATACTTCAAAGCTTCGGCTGCAACGTCGATATCTTTTTGTACGGCACGAGTCAGTGCACAGATAGTAGGCCAGGTTACAGCCTTTGAAATCTCAATTACCGAATTAAAATCTCCCGGACTTGAAATAGGAAATCCTGCCTCAATTACATCCACTCCCAAAGCTTCGAGTTGCTTGGCAACCTGAATTTTCTCGACTGTATTCAACTGACATCCGGGAACTTGTTCTCCGTCGCGCAATGTCGTATCAAAAATAAATAATCTGTCGCTCATAAACGTATATCTTTTATTGTTTCATTTTAAAGAAAAAGCCTTTCGCACCAGAAGTGAGAAAGGCTTTATATCATAAATCTTATACCGTCATGCACACGGCTCACTTCCCACTGGTTTCACCAATAGAATAATAATACCGCCTAGCAAAATATGTATAAGAAATGTATTCATAATTATCTGTTATTTGTTCTAAACGCTTGCAAAGGTAGAGAATATTTCGACAATACAAAATAAAATGAAAGTTTTTTATTCATTTTAGCAACAAATTAGTATTTAGCATACTATTTTAAGCGTAATTCATACAAGCATGCTTCGACTTCAGCGTTACTTCCCATGTGTTTTCCCATATCATCTGACAGTTTAACACATTCTCTCCATTCCTGGTTGTGATTCATCTTACAACGGGATAATTTCATAACAATATTTGACGGATGATATCCCGTATCATTTGTAAGATTCGTTCCGATACCGAAAGAACAGTTTATCTTGCCTTTACAATAATCGAAAAGATGCAAAGCCTTCTCAAAGTCAAGTGCATTGCTGAAAATAATTGTTTTCGTCCGCGGATCAATACCCAGTTCTTTATACCTGGCAATCAAGCGGTCAATAAATTCAAATTCATCTCCTGAATCGCATCGCACTCCATCGAAAAGCTTTGCCTGCTTCCGACTAAAGTTCGACAAAAATGAATCGGAAGTATATGTATCCGAAAGAGCTGTTCCCAAATCTCCGTCATATACATTCACCCAGTTTTCCAAAGCCATATAATTGGCATGCTTATAACCGAACTGTGCTCCATGGAACATAAACCATTCATGCGGATGGGTTCCCATCGGACGCATGTCATATTTCATGGCAAGATAGCAGTTTGACGTTCCGGTACAATAACGAGCATGTTCTTTCAGATAAGCGACAACAATATCGTGTACATCAAATGAGAAACGACGACGTGTTCCAAATTCTGAGAACGGCATCTGATGCTCATTGGATAATTCAACTTTCCCAGCCAACTTAGCTATAATTGATTCTTTATCCGGTATCCGGTTCAGGAACTGGTTTTTTATCTCAGAAACAATAGCCAGCAAAGGAACTTCATAAAGTGTCACTTTATAGAGGTAGTCTGTAACTTCGATATGCAAATGGTGTTCTTCGTCCAGATACACTTCTATCTTTTCAGGATCAAAACGGAAAGAAGACAGCCACTCCCAGTAAACATGCGGCAGGAAACGACAATGTGTATACATATACTCCAGTTCCTCTTTACGCAATGCAACCAGTGACAGATTATGAATCTCGTTTTTCAATGCTTCCAGGAAACCTTCTGTATATTCTGTTTCATCTCTATCTTTAAAAGTAAACGTACCTAATGCATAAGGAAAGAGTTTTATATATGCATATGAAGTAGTAAACTTATACAAGTCTGTATCTAAAATTGTTTTTATTACCATAACATCACTTTTATTTCTTTTTGTAAAGATAAACAAGAAAAATCATTTCCTATACATTTTACTTCAACTTAAGTGATATTATGCAGTCTACCGAAGGTTTCAAATTGGCTGTATGCAGAACTATACCTCCCTGAATTTTTTTCATATTTTACCTTTTCTCCCGTATCAAACAAGGTAGCAGATATCACCTTTTCGTTCAATGGCAAAGTAACAAATTCAGGCATCTTCTGTGATAAAATATGTATATAGAGTGTGTTTCCTTTTCTGGTAGTAGTTCCCCAAGAAGCTGTAACAACATTGCCGGAAGTAGAACCGTAAATTGTTTCTCCATACTTCGACATCCACTCACCTACTCCTTTCAAACGTTCAACAGCTACTGCAGGTAATTCTCCATTAGGCTGAGGGCCAATATTCATCAATAAATTGGCTCCTTTTCCGGCAGCACGCACCAACAGATGAATCAACTCATTAACAGACTTATAATTCTGATCTTTGATCTTATATCCCCACATACCATTCATTGTTTCACAAGTTTCCAATGGCAAAGTACTGATAGACTGACCAGAAAGTCCAGCTTTATTTTCTCCGGGAAGATCACGTTCAAACATCTGAAAATCTTCTCCTGGGAAAGGAGATTTGTGATGATTGTTTCCGATCAAACAAGCAGGTTGTAATTTATGAATCAAAGCATACTGTTTATCCAGTCCCCAATTAAAATCGTCTGGCTGATCCCATAAACCGTCAAACCAAATAGCTCCTATCGGCCCATAATTGGTCAGTAACTCAGTCAACTGGTTATTCATGAACTGATAGTATGTACTCCATTCGCCATGGGAGGTACGTCCAGTTCCATGGCCAGTTCTACCTAAAGGATAATAATCCTCTCTACTCCAATCCAAGTGTGAATAATACAGATGCAATTTTATTCCCTGTTTCTGACACTCCTCCGCCAATTCTTTAATAATATCCCGCTTAAAAGGTGTAGCATCTACAACATTATAATCAGAATATTTAGTATCAAACATGGAAAATCCGTCATGATGACGAGAGGTGAAGCAAATATATTTAGCTCCAGAAGCCTTTATAGCTGCAACCCAATCGTGTGCATTGAAGCGTGAAGGGTAAAAGCCTGATGCAACCTTAGCATATTCGTGACAATCAATATCGGCATTATGCATATACCACTCTCCTTGCCCAAACATACTGTAAATTCCCCAATGGAGAAATATACCAAACTTACTGTCTTGAAATTCTTTTCTAGCTTGCAGATTCTCTGGAGCAGGTACGTAATCTGCTTCTGAATTCTGCGCATAAAGAGAAGATATCCCCAAAAGGCCACTTAAGCAAATAGCTTGCCAAAAACGAAAAGCACGTGTTTTCATATTCTTCCAATAAATTTATAAATGAGAAATTAGATTTGGTTTTCCAAAGATACAATAAAATTCTGAGTTTACAGAAAAAAAAGAAAGCCCCGCGGCACTTGTGATGCTGCAGGGCTTCTCCTAAGACGGCGACTACCTACTCTCCCACTTGCGCAGTACCATCGGCGTGACGAAGCTTAACTTCTCTGTTCGGAATGGGAAGAGGTGGAACCTTCGTGCAATAGTCACCTGAATATCCTTTATGTATTCATGACTAACAAGCAAGTAATTCAAGTACTTCTCAAGAAGCTGAAAGTATATATCACCCATCCTTCCTGACAAGGAAAGCATACGGGCAATTAGTAATGCTCGGCTTTGGTATCTCTACCTTTACACCTGCATCCTATCAACGTCATCGTCTTTGACGACCCTGAGAAATCTAATCTTGTGGCCGGCTTCGTACTTAGATGCTTTCAGCACTTATCCGATCCCGACTTAGATACCCGGCGATGCACCTGGCGGCACAACCGGTAAACCAGAGGTCGGTCCAACACGGTCCTCTCGTACTAGTGTCAGAGCCACGCAAATTTCATACGCCCACGATAGATAGAGACCGAACTGTCTCACGACGTTCTGAACCCAGCTCGCGTGCCACTTTAATGGGCGAACAGC